>Ga0210410_10000192_pt1 | contig 86543 bp, 78 predicted proteins | sample IncBWC4MmetaG_FD_161058 | JGI IMG/M metagenome (GOLD analysis project Ga0210410, IMG submission 161058) | Forest soil microbial communities from Barre Woods Harvard Forest LTER site, Petersham, Massachusetts, United States - Inc-BW-C-4-M | ecosystem: Environmental > Terrestrial > Soil >... | reverse complement strand
GGGATGAACAGACCTCTTGTGTACGAGCTGTCCCGCCAGGGGCATCGCTCGGTAGCGAAGTCTGGAAGAGATAATTGCTGAATGCATCTAAGCAAGAAGCTCGCCCTAAGATAAGTTCTCCCAAGGCTTAAGGCCTAAGAAGGGCAGTCGAAGACTACGACTTTGATAGGCTGGAGGTGGAAGTCCGGTAACGGATGAAGCTGACCAGTACTAATCGCCCGTTCGGCTTAATCATAAAACTTTCTCAAACCGTCTTTGAGGAAGAGCAGAAAAAGCAACGCCTTTTCTGCACAGTAGAGTTCGATCTCGAATCGAACGTGTATGCCAGCCAATTGTCGGTCGTTTTACGGCCGCACATAATTTCTGTTGTCGCACTCGCGGCATTTCTTGCAGGTCGTGAGCGTAAAGAGATTGAGTCTCGCTGTCAGAGCGGAGGTTTATGTTCCAACCTTCAGCCTCGGACTTCGATTCTCTAAAATTTTCCGGTGATTATACCGCGAGGGTCACACCCGTTCCCATCTCGAACACGGTAGTTAAGCCTCGCTGGGCCGATGATACTGCACGGGCAACTGTGTGGGAACGTAGGTCGTCGCCGGGATTAAATTAGAAAAGGCCGCCCTGAAATTCAGGGCGGCCTTTTTGTTTTGCAGCGAATACGCTCTGAAAACCGGGCGAGTGACCAGGAGGGGTCAAAAGAAAAAGTACTATTGACCTCGGCAATTCTGGGGACTAAGTTGAAGTTGAGAGCCCGGGCCCGTCAGCACGTCCACAGTGAGGTCCCCAATGGCCACGAACGTCGTCTCCAACGCCACCGCAAGCGCCTTAAAAGATCGATGGGAAAGATTGCGAAGCCACAAGCGTATTATTTCCCGCGTCAAACTCCTTGTCGAATGGGAAGAGGGCGGGTCCAAGGAGCAAGCCAACGCTGTCACCATTGACGTCAGCCACTCTGGCTGCATGGCCGTGGTGGGAGCGGACGTGCCGCTGCATAAACGCGTGCGTCTGATTCATCCGGAAACCGGACGGAAAGCTGAAGCCGACGTTGTCTGGCGCAGCCATGAAGCGTGGGATGCGGGCTTCGAGCTGGTAAAGCCGGATGCTACGTTTTGGGGACTGAAGTAATCCTCGGCGGAGCGCAGCGCGAATTGAAATCTACTGCGGCCACTTCTCTTTAGGCAAACTCTTCTGAATTGTTTCTAAATTCTGAAAGCCGTCCTTAATGACGGTTTGTTTGACGTTGTCCTTGGTTACCACAACAGGATTCAAGAGAATTGCAGGAATAGTCTTGTTCCCGACCGAAATCGCCGTAGTCGTCTTGATCTGCTCGCCCTTCGCCAGAGCCACAGCCGCTTCCGCGGCCAGCTTTGCCTGGGAACCGAGGGGCTTATAAATGGTCATGGTCTGAGTGCCGTCGAGAATGCGAATGATGGCGGCGAGATCGGCGTCCTGCCCCGAAACGAGAACTTTCCCTGCTAATTTGTGTTCCTCGAGAGCCTGAATCGCGCCTCCTGCTGTCCCATCATTCGAAGCCACCACCGCCGTGATATCTCCCTTGGTGGATTCAATAGCCTCTGACATGTGCGCGTACGCTTCCGATGGGTTCCAATCCTTCGACCAAGTGTCTGAGACGATTTTGATGTCCCCGCGATCCACTCTGGGCTTAAGCACTCTCAATTGTGCGTCGTGCAGGATTTTCGCGTTGCTATCTGAAAAAGAACCGCCAATCAGCACGTAGTTTCCCCTGGGGGCTAGCTTCGTGAGGGCGTCGGCCTGCAGGAGTCCTATCGCCGTGGCATCCACGCCGACAAAGAAACCGACGTCCGCGTCGCGGACTAGACGCTCGTAGCACAATAGCGGCACATGCCTGGCCTTTGCGGCATTGACGATACGCACGGATTTGTCCGCATCATGAGAAACGAGGACGAGAGATTTCACACCGGCATCGAGGAGCTTCTGAGCCTGCTGCAACTGCAACTCATCGTCGCCCTCGGCTGTTTCCACGAACACGTCCGCACCCAATTCTTTTGCGCGTTTTTGGAAATTATCGAGGTCCGTCTGCCAGCGCTCAATCTTCAAAGAGTCCATGAGAAAGCCGATCTTCAGAGAGCCGGAAGAAGCTGGTTTGTCTTGTGCTTGGAGCGGCGAAAAGAAACAGAAAATTGCAGCTGCCAATAAATAGGGCCGCATACCTTTCAAACGAAAAGTAAGCATGGACGCACCTCCACGGGTGTTGCAGGGAAGGTAGCACCGCACATGGAATGCGTACAATGCCGGCTCCGGGGAGCGCTCCCAATTCATAACCTTTCGGCCCTCCGAAGTGCGGCGGCTGATATGTTTAGCTTGTTGTATCTTTTTCTTGAGAGCGTCGGGACGGAACGTGTAAGGAGCTTAGCACGCCCATGTAATTCCCGCGCTCGAACGCGACGAGCCGACTCTTTTTCAACCGTCGTTTGAAAAAAAGGGGCAGACCCGAAACTTGTCTGCAACATGAAAACCCTCGGCTCTCATGCGTGAAGAAGGCGGTCGATTCGCGGCGCAATACTTTCGCTCATTTTGGAAACCCACAGCGCCGCCAAAATCCCCGTGAAGACGTCCATGGTGTAGTGCGCGCGCAGGACAAGCACCGTAGCAATTTCGAATACCACGATCAGCACGGCGCCAACCGTTAGCCATTTGCGGCGCAAGCGGGAAATTTCGATTGCTCCAAAGACGGCGATGGCCGTATGCCCGGAAAAGAAAAAATCGTTGGCCACGTGGTAAGTCACCAGCAGCGAGGGGAAACCGGGATAATGCCAGATCATGTTTGGTGGAGCGGGGAGCGCGCAGAGCGCCTGCATCACCTGGCGCAGCGCCATGAGCGAGAACAATCCAAGGAACGGCCGCACACTCCCGCCAAAGAGCCAGCGCCCAAGCAGGAAAAAGCCAATGGCATCGATCAATCCCGAACTCACGATGAGCAGCGCATTCGCAGCTTGGGGGTGGCCAGAAAAATACGAGTTGAGCCCTGCGGTTAGATTATGGAGCGCATCGCCGATGATAGAAGCCGGAGCGGTCCGCCCGCCAATCAGCGATTGCGTCCAGAACCAGAGAGCGAGGACCACTGCCGTCAGAACCAGCCTCAGGACCAATCGCTTCCCTTGGCTGGAGTTTTCCGCTTGTGTCATGAATCGCTTTCCGGCTCCAGCAATGGTTCGCGGCTAGTCGCGGGCGCACGCTGTTTCATCTCCATCGCCAGTTCGCGGGCTTTTCGTAGATCGAGTTTCCCAGTGCCGAGATAAGGAAGTTTCTCAATGCGCAGGAACTGGTCCGGCCGCGGGCGCCACAATGCTGGCAGATCGCTCTTCCCCAGTTTCTGCAGGCATTCTTCCAAAGGTTCCTCATCCAATGTGTGCAGGACGACCAGGCGTTCGCCTTTTTTCTCGTCCGGGACGGCGGTGACCACGAAAGTCTGCTCCGATGCTCCGGCGAGCTCCTGCAGGAGATCCTCAACCTTAATGTGGGGGACCATCTCGCCGCCAATCTTGCTGAAGCGGCTCAAGCGGTCCGTAATACGCAAGAAACCATCTTCATCCAGCCTGGCGATGTCCCCCGTGTTGTACCACCCATCACGCAAAACTTCGGCCGTTTTCTCAGGTTTATTCAGATAGCCGCGCATGATGTTCGGCCCGCGCACGAGCAGCAGTCCGGGCTCGTCCACGGCCACCGGCTGCAAAGTATCAGGATCCACGATTTTCACCGTGATCCCCGGCAGCGGGTGGCCAATGCTGCCGCGCTTCGCCCCCACCTGGCGGAACGAGGCCGCGCGAAAATCGATGGTATTCACCGTCACTGCCGGAGAACATTCCGTGCAGCCGTAACCCTCGTGCGGCCGGATTCCGAATTGATCCTCGAAGGCCTGCGAAATGCGCTCCGGAAGTTTTTCCGCGCCCGCCATGACGAAGCGCAAGCTGCCGAAATCTTCCGGCGTGCAGCGCCGCGTGTAGGCATTCAAGAAAGTCGGCGTGGCCAGCAGCATGGTGACGGCATACTTCTGCACCAGCGCACCGATGACGCGCGAATCCAGCGGATTCGGATGAAAGACCACGCCGATACCGGTTGCCGCAGGCAGACACAAGGTACCCGTGAATCCGAACGAGTGAAAGAACGGCAGGATGCCCATGATGCGATCGTCCGCGTGCAGCATGAAAACCTGGTTGAGCTGCTCGACGTTCGAGGCGATGTTGTAGTGCGAGAGGATCACGCCCTTGGGGTCGCCGGTCGAGCCGCTGGAAAAAATAATCGTCGCGATGTCATCCAGAGTCGCTCGGTGCTCGCAACCCGCAAATTTTCCCAGAGCTCCCGCCGGCAGGAAGCACGCTGCGAGCACGGCGGCGAGACGTTCGCCGAAGCCGGCGTCCTTGGCCACGTCTTCGATGAAAATCGTTTTGCCGGGAGGCTGGATTTTGACCCTTTCAAGAAACACCCGCGCCGTCACCACCGTTTTCAAATTGCATTGCTCTGCGCAAGAGGCCAGCGTTTCATTGCTGACCGTGTAATTCAGGTTGACCGGCACCTTGCCCATCAGCATGGCGGCAAAATTCACCAGCGCCCCGGGAACCGATGGCGGCAGCAGGATTCCCACCATTTCCTGCCCCGGCCAGTGTTTTCGCAAACGCCTTGCCAGGACCAGTGCTCCCACCAGCGCGGAGAAATACTTGAGTTGCGGCCTCTGCCCATCGGCCATCGCGAAGCGGAAAGGATGCCGCCGCGCCGTGTAAACAAAAGATTCCGGCAGCGTGTGCATGCGCTTCTTGCGGCGTGCGAACGCCTCCGCTCCCAGATCTTGGACCACCCGGCGAACTTCCTGCGAGGTCGCGGTCGATGGCAGCGGCGCGCCAAACGTGACCCGCACGGGGTAGGGGATCTGTCGCGGAAACTTCCAGAGAAACCGCCCGCCCGAAAAACTGAAGATTGAACCCCATACGCCGTCCAGATTCACCGCGACGATGGGGACATCTACGCCTTTGACGATGCGTTCCATCCCGCGGCGAAACGGCAGCATCTGCCCGATGCGCGTCATCTGGCCTTCCGGGAAAATGCAAACGACTTCGCCGTTCTTCAACGCGTCCGTGGCCAGGCGCAGCGAATGAATCATCTCGCGCGGTCCTTGATCCGATGAAATCGGAATCACGCCCAGGATCTTGGCGAACGGTTTTACCAGCGGATGCTCGTAAGATCCCCGGAACATTAAGAACCGAATTGGCCGGTCGATTGAAGCGATGAGCAGCACCGCGTCGGCCATGGAGACGTGATTGGGCGTCAGCAAGACGCCCCCGCGGGCCGGCACATTCTCGCGCCCCGCTACATCCAGACGGTACAGCGTGTGCGTGGCGATCCACAGCAGCAATCGCAACAACGAATCCGGCAGCAGCCAGAGCACGTAGGCCGTGGCTCCGAGTGACGTGATTGCGGTCCACAGAAAGAAAGATGCCAGCCCCACGTGCAGGTAGTGTGTAAAGCCTGAATAGATGGCGGATGCCACGATAACGCCGACGAACGACAGAAAATTGGCGAATGCAATGACACTGCCTTTGTGGTTTTCCTCCGGCCGGTGTTGAATCAAGGCGTTGATGGGGACGACGAAGAATCCTCCGGTAAAACCGAGTGCTCCCAAAAAGAAAAGCACCTGAAGAAAAGTCAATCCGTGAAAGGAAATGACAAGCGCGAATGCCGACATGCCGATGGCACCAAGGGGAATGAGGCCGTACTCGATCTTTCCGGACGAAAGTAATCCGGCGGCGTAACTTCCCACACCGATGCCAATGGCCAGCGCCGCTTGCAAATAGCCACCGCGCGTCTCGTCGAGGTGCAGGACTTCGCGGCCGTAAAAGACGATGACGAACTGCAGCAGTGCGCCAAGAAACCAGAAGTACGTATTGCCGGCAATGGCGAGGTACAAGACCCGGTCGGGCCGTACCAGCTGGATTTGTTTCTTCAGGTCGCCAAATATATTGAACCGAAATGTCCTGGAGGAGTCAGCCGGAGGTACGTGTGAAATCCCGAAGCTTGCCGTCAAACCAATCAAAGAACACGCGCCGAAGATCAGGCCAGCAATCACCTCGCGTCCATGAAATCTCTGAGCCAGCAAAGGGCCGATCACCGCACCCGCAATAATGGCGAGGAACGTGGTGAGCTCAATGATGCCGTTACCCCAGGAGAGCAATCTGTCCGGCAGAAGTTCTGGCAGCAAACCATATTTTGCAGGGCCGAAGAAAGCGGCTTGAGTGCTGGCAAGGAAAATTACGGCGAACGCCATCCGGGGGTTGCCTTTTGCGAAGGCGTACATGGCGAACAGCATCGCGCAAACTTCGAAAACCTTTGTGGCGATCGCCACGCTTCGTTTGCTGAAACGGTCGGCCAGATATCCGCCAGCCATCGAAAACATGAGGAACGGGAGGGCGAAGAGATTCCCGATGACAAATACCAGCCAATCTTTTTGCGAATCAGTCGGATTGGTCCCCAGGATCAGGAAAATTACAAAGAATTTCAGTCCATTGTCGTTGAACGCGCCCTGAAATTGCGTGGCGATCAGGCTCCAGAAGCCGAGCTTCCATTTCCGGCCGGCCTCCGGCAGGGATGCCGTTTGGTCAGCAGGCATTCAGGCACACCCCGACTTTGATATGGAGGCCACGAAGATAGAACGATTCTAGCAGGGCTTCTTGCATCCCGGCCCTCCGTCGAATCCGGGCGTGCCGAAAAGGGGACGTTCGCCGGCGCCCCCGAGCTAGTCTTTTGCGGCAGGAGCAGGTTTTTTGCGGCCCGCGTTCAGGTGATCGTAGTTCAGCGCAGTATTCAGAAGCAGCATGAAGCTCCCCTGCGTTTCCTGGCGCCACATGGGATTGGTGGCGAAGAGCACCACATGTCCGCGGCCAACGGGCACGTCGATAACCGCGGGCGAACCGGCAAGCTCGGATCCTCCCGCCAGCATGCCGCTGATCCACAATTCTTTTTCGTCAGCAAAGCGCAAAATCACGCGCGGATAAAGCGATTCCGGCGGAAGCAGTGCGCCGACAAATTGCCTGATCTGCGGATCAATGTACGTCTCTTGTTCGGCGCGGCTGCGATGCGGCGCCGCGTCCGGCGGCGTCCACGGCCGTCCCTGCGGAATGTCTGGCTCGGTCGCGGAACCCCGTCCGCTCGGTTTCGGCGCGTTTGCACCGTCGTCGCCGAAACCACCACCGGGCATAGAAATCTTCAGCGCCGGTCCCTGATTGAAATAAACGCCGAGCGAATCATCGTAGCCGTAGGCGATGGGACTCGCTTTATCTTCCACGTTGGCGCGCAGGATGGAGCCGCGCGCCTGGAGCTGACGCGTTTCCGCAACGCTCACCGTGTCCGTCATTCCCAAATCGATGGGAAGGCGAGTACTCGCAGCAACCGGAATGAACACGCCGCCATCCTCGATGAACTTTTTCAAGTTCGCGACGCCTTCGAGCCCGAGACCGCCACGAATATCCGGCGCCTCGTCGACCCCGCCCCAATTCGGCGTGATGGCGGAATTTTGCCAGGGCATCGCGCCGCCATATTCCGTGCCATCGGGCAGAATTCGCTTCGGATAACCGTTCAGCATTTGAGCAACGTCGCCGGCGCCAGGCGGATAAATAATGACGTCAAATTTTTCCCGCAGATTCTTACTGTCGCGAACCGCGGTTTCCGCAAGGTAGGTGTACGGCACGCCGGATTCTTCCAGTCCCAACCGGAACCATCCTTCATTCTGCGTGCGCGCCCAGGTGTGAAGCAGAGCGATGCGCGGCGCGCCCAGTTCGTGGCGCTCTACCTCCGGCATGGCATCCGCGCTGGTCACTCGGACGCCCTGCTCGCGAACCGCCGTGTTTAACCGCATATCGAGATCGGCAGGATTGCCCTCGACGGGAAGCAGGAACGAACCGGCAGAAAATTTTTGCCCAGCCGCCTCGAACGATTTCTCGGCCGCGAAAAACTTGACGTCCTTCAAGCGGTAACGCAACGCAGCAAGGTTCGGTTCGGCGGTGGCGTCAATCACGTAGCACTTCACGGCCGGTGATTTTCCCTTGACCGCGTGCGGCGCCATAACCAAACCGTCCGCCCGAGCAGGTTGGTCCACCAGCGTCATCGGCGCCTTCAAAATGCTCGTGTCGGTGACCCGCAGCGTCTTCACGTTGCGCAACGGCCCAAGCGTCCAGCCGGTGTCGTCGTACGGCCGCGGATCGCTCGTCGAGTAATATTGCGTGTCCAGCAGCATATCCACGATGCGGCTATATGGTTGGTCCATGCGGACGATAAAGCTGCCGAGAGGGATCTTCGTCGTCTTCGGCTCGTCCGGTTTTTTCGTTCCACCTTCGCTTTTCACCTTGTCGGATTTCTCGTTTTTCATGTCCTCAGCAGCTTTCGCGTCTGCCTGGCCGTCTTTGGGCTTCGCCGCTGACATCGCCGTTTCTTTGACTTCAAAATCCTGCTCGAGTTTTTGCACTTCGGCGCCTTGCCGTTGGAGAAGATTCGCCAGCTGCGCCGCGAGCGCGGGGCGGCGCCCGTCGTTCAAAATAGCCCAGGCAGCAGGACCTTCCGTCGTTGCTTTAGCCACGGCACGCTTGCTCTTCAGGTAAAAATTGGCCAGAAATTCCTTATCGTGCTCCGCCATGTAGTCCAGCGCGAGCAGCAGCCCGCTCTGCTGCAGGTTGATGTCGTTGCGAAACGACCACTTCACTTTCGCCAGCGGGGGATTCGGCCGGAACCACGCGCGCGAGGTCGCCGACGGAGGCAGTGTCCGTTCCTTCGTTTCCGGCGTCGAATTCCCAAACGTTTCGTAGAAACGCCCGATGGAATTATGTCCCTGGGCCACGAACATCATGTAATTCGCCGCCCAGCCATCGTAAAACCCATGCGTCCACACGCCTGGCACGCCGCGCGCGGTCAGCTTTTCGATCTCGTTGTAAGCCATCTTCTGCCATTCGCTTACGACGATTGGATCAAGCCACGCGTTGTAAGGCCCCGTGCCCGTCGAAATGTAAAGATACGGAACGGATTCGTGCAGGTCGTGCAGCACCTGCGGGTGCCAGTTCAAGAAATCCTGCATCATCATCTGCGAAAGTTTCAGCCCCATGCCGATCCCATCGCGATTGTTGTCGTGCTGCACGTAATGTCCCCAGTACAGCAGTCCCGGCTGCGGTTTGTCGGGATTGGCTTTGCGGTAGTTCCAGGAATCCACCATGCGGTCGTGGCCGTCCACTTCGACGAGCGGCGTGATCAGGAACACCACTTTCTTGCGCACGTTCTGGACCAGCGGACTGTCTTCTACCGCCAGGCGGTATGCCAGTTCCATCAGCATCTCCGGCGAACCCGTCTCCGGTGAGTGGATCGAAGCCGACGCCCAATAGAACGGCTTGCCGCCCGAAGCGAGCTCTTGCGCCTCCGCCTCGCTGATTTTTCGCGGATCGGCAAGCTTCGCGGTGATCTCGCGAAGGCGGTCGAGCTGCGAAATGTTGGCTTCGTCGCTGACGGCGACGAGCAAAAAGTCCCGCCCTTCCTCCGACTTCCCAACTCGAAAGACTTTTACGCGCGGTGAAGCCTTCGCCAGTTCATCGTAGTAGTGGTAAATGTCCTTCGAATAAGTGAGATAGTCCGGCGCGCCCACGATGTGGCCGAGAATTTTGTCCGGCGAGGGCACAGTTGCGGAAGCCGGCAGATGATCGACGAGATCCGTCAGGAAGGAAGGCTCCGTCGTAAATTCGCGAATTTTCTTGGTGTAATTTTCGTCGTTCGCCGCGGATTGCGCTCTGGCGGGCGCCGCGGCCAGGCTCGTGAAAGCAAGTGCTGCCATCGCCAGGAAAACAGGCTTCTGCCACCGAACGCGCTTTGCCGAACATGCTCCAGACGAGATTCCCCGACGCTTCATCATCATTGCCTCGCATTTTTCTGGTGGTAGTGGGCCACCGGCCGCTGCGCCATGTGACGCGCAATTCTCTTCCCATGTTTCAAGAATCTTATGAAACCACAGGGCTATCGTAGAACCGGCGTAGGATAGTCCTTCTTTGTCGTGTGGGTAAGAAGGTTAGATGCTGAGCTACGGGTTCGAAACCTGGAACGATAGGCTGTTCTCCCGCTGTTCCTGCCACGTCTTGGACCACGCCTCGTGCACCGGGCTTTCCGCGTAGTCCGCGGCCGCTTCGGCGCTCGTGAATTCGATGGCGTAAACGCCGCTGAAGTCCTTGATCTGGTTGCGCCCCGTCTTCAGCCAGATATTCTTGATGCCGGGAATTTTTCCCGCCATGTCCTTGATGCCGTTGATGGCTTTTTCCCGGTCGTAATTCGATACATTGTCCTTGAATTTATAAACCACCACATGCAGCACGGTTTTCGGCTGGCCAAAGTGGTTCTGCACTGCGGCACTGCGCGCGCGTAACGAGCTAGCCGCGAATCCGGCAACAAAAATCGCCGCGCCCAGCGCGATCTGCGCGGCACGTTTTCTGGCTAATGTCATCTTTTCCTCCACAATAGAAGCTTCGACAGTTTATGCAAGGCACGCGGGGTGAAGCAACTCGCGCCAATCGTAGAACAATAGGCCACGTAATCCGTTTGACGGATCAGCCGCAGGCCCGTTACGCTCCCCAAGCAGATTCCGTGAGGGCAGGATGGATGGAGATTCGCAGGAACAACAAGCGCAACCGGGGACGCCAGCCGCATTTCCGCGCATCTGGGTGGGTTACCTCCTCGGTGCGGCCACCCTCGTTGCGGAAATGGTCGCCATTTATCTACATCCCGAACTCGCCAAAGAACCGCTCCTCGTGCCGCCACTCTACTTGTTCCTCGCAAATTTCATCTGTCTGGTCTATTGGCTAGTCTGTGCGTACGAGTTTCATGCCGTGCTCATGCAGGCTTCAGCGGGAGCCTATTCGATCAAACCAATTCGCGCGGCATGGTTTCACCTGATTCCCATCTACGGCTTGTATTGGGTTTACAAGTGGCCGCGAGAACTGGCCCGCTTCGTGAACAGCCGGCTGCCGGCGCCGTTAATGAAGCCCGACCGAACGGGACTCGCGGTCTTTTTGGCTTTTGTCGTGTTTCTTTTCCTGGACCGCGGGTTTGGCATGATTCTGTTATTCTGGACCGCCTCGCATCTGTCGCGATGCCTGCGCTATGCCCTGGCGGCCCGGCCGGTTTCGCCCGCGGGGCAGGTGCCTTTTTCTTGACAATTTATTTCAAGGGTCATTTCAAGGGGAACCAATGCAAAGAGCGATTCGCTGGGGGCTGGTGGTCTGTTTGATCGCAAGTGGCGCGCCCAAAGGCCGGGCGCAAACTCAGGACCAAACCAGGCAGTTGGCGCGCGGCATATTGAAGCAGCTCATCGAGATCAACACCACCGATTCCGTCGGCAATGTGACCACCGCGGCTGAGGCCATGGCCAAGCGCCTGCGCGACGGAGGTTTCGCTGAAGGTGATGTTAAAGTAGCCGGCCCCAACGAACGCAAGAAGAATCTCGTGGTTCGTTTTCGCGGAACCGGCAAACGCAAACCCATCCTCTTCATCGGGCACCTGGATGTCGTCGAAGCCCTCCGCTCGGACTGGACCACCGATCCATTCGAATTCATCGAGAAGGATGGCTACTTCTACGGCCGCGGCACCGAAGACATGAAAGAAGGCGACGCCATCCTGGTCACCAATTTCATTCGCCTGAAGAAGGGAGGTTTTCTCCCGGACCGCGACCTGATTGTCGCGCTGACTGCCGATGAAGAGGGTGGTTCGTTCAACGGCGTGGATTGGCTGGTCAAGGAACATCGCGACTGGATTGACGCCGAGTACTGCATCAATCTCGACGGCGGCGAATTTGAAAAAGACAAGGACAAGCGCCTGCTAGCAGGCATTCAGGCCAGCGAAAAAGTCTATGTCGATTTTCAATTCGAATCGCTGAATCCCGGCGGCCACAGTTCGGTCCCCAGCCCCGACAACGCGATTTATCATCTCGCAGGCGCGCTCTCCCGTCTGCAATCCTTTTCGTTCCCGTTGAGGATCAACGAAATCACCCGAAACTATTTTGAGCGCACCGCATCGCTCGCGTCGGGGGCCACCTCCTCAGACATGAAAGCGGTAGCCAAGCAGCCGCCCGATGCCGCCGCGGTGCAACGCCTCTCCGAAGTGCCCTATTACAATTCTCTTCTGCACACCACCTGCGTCGCCACCATGCTCTCCGGAGGCCACGCTGCAAACGCCCTCCCGCAAACGGCGCGCGCCAACGTCAATTGCCGCATCTTCCCCGGCGAAGATCCGCAGGAAGTTCTGAAGACCCTCGAGCGCATCGCGAATGACCCCAAAGTCAAGGTCAGCGTCGTTCCGCAGATGGGTCCCGACGGAAAGGTCGTGCCGGTCGTCCCCGTGCCTCCTTCGCCGCTGCTTCCGGAAGTGACCCAGGCCATGGAGAAGACCCTGGGCGCCGTCTGGCCGGGTGTTCCGCTCGTCGCCACCATGTCCACCGGCGCCACCGACGGAAGAATCACCCGCATCGCCGGCATTCCCACGTACGGTATCTCTTGCATGTTTTTTGACGTAAACGACAATCGCGAGCATGGCAAGGACGAGCGCGTCGGCGTGCAGGATTTTTACGATGGAGTGGAATTCAACTACAAGCTGATTAAAGAGCTAGCCTCGCCCAGATAAAAACTCATCCTAAACGCAATCGCCGCAACCAAATAAAAAATGGCCCGGCAAGTTGATGTTTGCCGGGCCGCAAGATTTATGCCTATGGAATCGTCAGTCTACGGCTTGCCAGGCGCCGCTTCCCCGGTCTTCGGGTCGGTCTGCGTGCCTGCGCTCGCGGCGATGGGCTTCCCAGCTTCTGCCCCGTAACGCATCAAGTACGGCATGAACGGCGTGACCTCGAACGGCATTTTCTCGCGCTCAGCTACCGTGCCGATGGGCTTGCTCTTGATGAGTTCCAGCTTGTCGTCCCACGGGTCCAGCTTCACGCGTCCGCCGATCGGAAGCGCCGCAATCATCTGCGGGTTCTGCTTCTTGTCGACTGGCGTGGTGGACTTGAGATCACCGATCACCGGAACGCGATTGCCCAGATGCCCGCTGATCAGGTTCGGGATTTCCTTCTGGCGCGTCTCCAGCGCCGTGAGGAACAGCCCGGCATTGCCAAGCTGGTTCTTATACGGCGAATTGTTCAGGATCTGCATGGCCTTGACGTTGGCTGCTTTTTCCTCGTCCGGGGTACGGGCAAAGCCAAAGTGCCGGAACGTATCTTTGTCGTCGACCAGCAGATTGTCGAAAAACGCATAGGTGGAATCCAAGCGGTGGCCGAGGACCACGTGGCTCAGCTCGTGCGCCAGCATGGTCGCCAGGCTGGCCTCGTCGGGCAGCACGTCAATCAGTCCGCGGCTCAAAACGATCGTATGTCCGACGGTGTAAGACTCCAGCGTCGAAGTCATCATCACACGGCAGCGCACCTCGGGATCGACGTCGATATTGTTGGTCACCTCGAGGTTGTTGACCACTGTCTCGAGAACCTTGTCCACTTCGCCGCGCGGCGCGATCAAGCCAATCCGTTCCAGGCGATCAATGACGTTATCTTCCGCCTGGCGGTCCCACGAGCGTTGTGCTTGGATGGGCGAGAGGTCGTTCGCCGTCTTCGTATCGTCCTGCACTGGCGTCTCCACCAGGATCTTGCTCAATTCCTGTTCCTGGCTGGCGTGGCCGAGGTTGTAGCCCCACAGCCGCGTCTGCGCCTTGAAGTCCAGTTTCTTTGTGATGGCGTAGTGAATGTCCGTTTCCTGGCTATACACGAAGGAAGGCATCCACACGCCGGGCTGCACGTTAGTGCGCCAGCTGTCAAAGTGGAAATACCAGCTGGAGTGTCCCCCGCCGCCGTACCCGCCATTGAAGCGCACCACGTTGTAATCCTGATCCTCCACCCAGATGCGTCCCAGGAATCGTCCCTTGCCGGACTTTTCCAGCGGCGTCACGTCAAATACCAGGCAGCGCACTTCGCCGAGAAATTCACGGCGCACGTAATCAAACTTGTAGTGCTGCTTGTCGAAGCCGTTCGTGTCGATGAACACCATCTGCAGGAAGCCGCCCGGCACGAATTCCGCCGAGAACGAAAAGAAGTTTCCGATCGCGCCGAAAATCTTCTTCCCCTTGGTATTCACGTCCGTCAGCGAGACCAGGGAAACGCCTTTCGAAAAGTCCGCGCGCCCCAGAAAATATTTGTCCCCCGCAGGAACGTATCCCAGGTCCTTGTCCGGCTTCAGATCCTGGATGTACGTCTCCACCAGTGGAGAGTATTGCCGGATCTGCTGGCTGGCACGGTTTTCGTTCGTGATCACGCGGTCGATCACGTCTTCCATGGTCCGAGCCTGTTCGGCTGGTTTGGGCGCGTCGGCCGCTGCCAGCGTTCCCAGCCCGCTCAAGATGAAAATAAAGATAGCTGTACCTAACTTACGCATTTGCTCTCTCCCCTCAATATGCCAAACGGAATTCGATCCGAACGCGTGCCGGAAAATCCACCGGCTGGCCTTCGCGTTTTGCCGGTTTGAACTTGATCTGTTGTGCTGCCCGTGTTGCTGCTTCGTCGAGCCCGTGGCCCAATCCGCTGATGACCCGGTTCACCTGGATACTGCCGTTCGCCAGGAATACCATGTCCAGTACCACGTCACCTTCAATCTTGAGACTACGCCCCTCCGCGGTGTACTCCGGGTGTGGTTTGTCCAGGATGTCAACAGGTGTCGTGGCGCTTTCACTGGCCGCCGCTTTTTTCTTCGGAGCATCCGTCGCGACGGTTTGATCTGCGAAGCCCGTGGACTGTAGGGTGCCCTTCTTTTGGGCTGGCGGAGGATTCGCTGTTCCATTTCCGAACCCCGTGCTCGCCACTGTTCCGCGAATTCCTTTGTCGCCGCCTGTGCCGTTGCCATATCCAGGTCCGCCCGGCAATGCGGGCGAGCCCAGGCGATTCACGTTCGTAGCCTTGTTCGGATCTCCCTTGCCGGCAATTCCGTTCGTATCGCCGAAGCCGCCAGTTTGCACTTTTTCTACTGGAGCCACGACGGTCGGGACTGCCGCGCTACCCGAGGAGAGGTTGCCGACCTTTACGTCATCTTTCGGACGCTTCGGTCCCTTGGTCTGTAAATCCATCTTGACTTGATCAAAAGTCGGATTGATTTCGACCGGCTTTGCTTCTAGCTTCTGCACCTTGGGCTGAACGACTTTCGCAGTCAGAAACACGTGCGTCTGTTTCGGGTTCAGCTTTACTGGTTCCGGCTCCACGGGTTTCGGTTGGGGCGCCACCTTGGCCTTGACCTTAGGAGGCGGGGGCGGTGGAGGTGTAGGCGCCACCGGAATTTCCGTTACCGGTTGCATCAGCTCCGTTACACGAAGATTCAGGGCCGTCTTCATTTGATCCGGGAAGATCAGTGGGATCAGCAGCACAAATGTGATGATCGCGATCTGTGCTCCAGCACTGATTCCGATTCGGTCCCAGCGTGGCTTCGATTCCGGAAGAAGTGCCAGACGCGCTGCTACCGGTTTTGTCCCTATGGCTTTTTTCCAGGCCTGCGGGTCACCCGTACGGCCGCGGTTGGCTTGAAAACCAACGCCCATCGTCGTCTTTCTTGGTGGATCTGCAATCATGGTTGTCATCCGCGTGCCGCCTCGTGAAATTCCGGTCCAGGGAATACGGGACTCTAGGAGTTTCTAGCCTTCCCATATCCGCTAGCAGAATAGGAAATGCGCTCTAGCAGTACCAGCGTACTGACGAGGGCAAAGGAGCCCGAATAGGACTTTGGTACTAACGACGCGAAGTCGCTAATGGCTCCCGCGAGCGCACTGCAGCGCACCCTTTTCTAACCCGGCGAGACGCTTTCAGTTGCGAGTCTGGGCGCGCAACGTCCCTTAGGATACCGCAATTCCCGCTTAGGTTGGTGAGTTTTACACACTGGCTTCCGTCTGCCGGGCGTATGGTCTAGGATGCAGACAGTGGCCTAGGCGTTGGTTTGCATCCCAGCCTGGGGAATGGTCCCCTGGCATTCGAAATGGCTGAAGACACTTCAAAACGCAGCCCCGAGACGGGCCCGCGGGCCCCCTCCGGGTCGCCGGATGGCAAGTCCTCCCTTGTCGAGTGGCTCTACGCCCAGTCGCAGGCTGGCCGCTGGGGACTCTCTCGGGAACGCTTTGCCGCTGCTCTCGATCTTAGTGCAAAAAAACGCTTGACCACCGGCTCGGCAGCGCCTCAAAAAATCGAAGAATACCTCCGGGCTCTGCATGTGGAAGATTTGGCTTTGGCTACCGCTTGCGCCGAAGGATGCGAGGCCGCTTGGGAGCATTTTTTTACCAGCTATCGTTCTTATTTGCGCGCCGCGGCGGCCGCGATTCTTCGCCGCAATGCCGCTTCACCCGAAGCCTGTGATCTCGCCGATTCCCTCTTTTCCGACCTCTATGGATTGGCAGCGGAGCAAGGCACGCGTCGCTCGCTCTTCCGCTACTTCCATGGGCGCAGCTCGCTGAAGACCTGGCTCCGCGCCGTGCTCGCGCAGCGGCATATTGATTCCATCCGCGCGGGCCGCCGTTTCGAAGAGCTTGGCGATGAGGAAACCGCAGGTGAGCGTCCGCGCATTTCTCCCGGGCCCCAGTTGCAGCCCGCCGATCCGCATCGCGAGCGCTATGTCACGCTCTTTACCCGTGCCTTGCAGTTGGCCCTCGCGCGCCTCGAGCCTCTGGAAAAAGATCGCCTCCGCCTCTACTACACCGAAGAAAAGACGCTCGCTGAAATCGGCAGGCAGCTGGGCGAACACGAGTCCAGCGTTTCCCGCCATCTCGACCGCGTGCGTCGTGATTTGCGCCAGCACGTGGAAGAAATTCTTCGGCGCGGTTTTGTGGCTGCGAACGGTTCCGCGGCCCAGCCTGGATTGACAGATGCTGAGCTCGCTCTCTGTTTCGAATACTGTGCCGAGGACACGCCCATCGATCTCGACAAAATGCTGCCACGCCCAAAATCGCCGGGTCGGGCGGCCGGAAAGCGGCTCACATGAGGGCGTTGTGCAAGGAAGCACTGGGAGTTCGTTCTAAGGATGGAGAAGCTTATGGGGCCTGACGAACGCGACCGAAAATTCGACAAAGCGCTATCGCGCCACCTGCGTTCCGTTGCGCCTTCCGGTGCGGCTGCGAATTCCTCTGCCGGCGCCGCGTTCGAACGCGGTTCCTGTCCCGATTTGGAATCCCTCGCCGCCTATCACGAGCGCTCCTTGCTTTCTGAAGAGATGAATTCCTTGAAGGAACATATCGTCGGCTGCGCGCATTGCCAGTCGATCCTCGCGCAACTCGAGGTCACCGACGAAATTCCGCTGCAAGCTGCAACGCAAGAAGAAGTCCATTCTCGGAAGGAATCCGAGTCCGTGCTCGCTGCCCAGCGGCGCGAGACCATTCCCGCAGCGGCAGGTCAGCCGGAGGCTGCCGCTCCGCCGAGACAGGCGCGCGAGATTCGCCGTTTCCCCGGACCGCGCTGGAAATGGCTCGCTCCCGCAGCGGCCATTGCTGCTAGCTTGCTGGTTTGGATCGCCATTCATGAAAACCAGCCGCTGACTCTTCCCGCCGCGAACGAAGTGAAGGTCGCCTCGAACCAGTCGCCCGTTTCCCCTTCGCCGTCAACTCCCACCGGCGTAATTCAAGGCACTCCCGCGCCGCTGTCCGAGCCCGCTCTTAAGAAGCAGCAAACCGCGAAAAATGAAATTGCTTCCTCCAACGCACCGGCCGCGTCGGGCGCGGCGGACCTGCGAGAGCGCAGGTCCGAATACCAGGCGCGGATTGCGCCCTCAAAAACCCTTGCCGACAAAGAGGCCGGCGCTCGTAAGGATGCCACGCGCGAAACCTCCGCCGACGCGCTCACTGCCGCAACAGCTCAATCAGATCTCGACGCCAAGAATGTCCCGACCACTACGCAAACAGTAGAAGTGCAAGCTGAGGCGCAGCCGCTGATCGTGCAACAACAAAGTCAAAGTGCCGCCAGCCTGCAGCAACAAAATCAAAACGTGGCGAACTTGCCGCAACAAAATCAAAATGTATATGAGTCTGCAAAGCAACCCGGCCCTGCCCAGCATGGCCAGGCGACCTCCAACCAAAGAATGAAAGCCGCCAAGCCTGCGGCGGCACCTCAGCCCGCACCTGCACCCCCAACTGCTTCTGGAGGGGTCGCGGGTTTCACGAGTGCCGCTTCGATGGATGGTGCACTGATTTCCAACCCCCGCTTGATCGCCGTGCCCGGTTCCAAAGCCATCTGGCGTGTTGGCCGTTCCGGCCTCATCGAATTCTCCGCGGATGGTGGAACCTCCTGGTCCCGGCAAACGAGCGGCACGCCCGCCGATCTAATAACCGGCTCCGCGACGTCAGACCAGGTTTGCTGGATCGTTGGCCGCGCCGGAACCGTTCTGATCACGACCGACGCCGGCGCGCATTGGAAACTTCTCTCTCCGCCCATGCCCGACGACCTCGGGGGCGTCCAGGCCTCCGACGCTCTGCACGCGCGCGTCTGGAACTCCCTCAACACGAAAAGCTTCGAAACCACCGACGGCGGCGTAACCTGGAAGCGTTTCGTGAATGAATGACTCGCGCTCGCTCCCAGTCCAGCTCGCTGCGTGCAAGAAATCTCTCCCACACCGTTCTAACGGAGAAGGCAAATCTAGATCGAGGTGAAAGTGATGAAGATTTCCGGGAGCCAGTCAGCCACTCGATTCTTATGTGCGATCTTCGCCGCCGCCGTTCTCACCATCGGCGCGGTCGTTCTTTATCCCGCGATCCACGCGAACAAGGTTTACGCCGCGCAGGAAAAAGACTCGGCGCGCGCCGCTGGCGATCAATCCACCAGCCTCAGCGATCAGACCGATCTCAACGTGACCGTGTACAATTCCAACATCGCCCTGGTGCGCGACGTCCGCAATCTCATGCTCCCCAGCGGCACATTTCGCCTCAAATTCATGGACATCGCCGCCACCGTGAATCCTGCGACCGTCCATTTCCGCTCCCTCACCGACCCCGAAAAGCTCGGCGTTATTGAGCAAAATTACGAATACGACCTCCTCGAACCCGCGAAACTCTTGCACAAATACGTCGGCAAGGAAGTCACGCTGGTGCGCTCCTACCAGGACAACAACACCACCAAGCGTGAAGAAATCAAGGCCACACTTCTTTCCGATAACAATGGCCCCGTCTGGAAAATCGGCAACGACATCGTGACCGGCATGTTTGCCGAGAGCTATCGCTTTCCCGAAGTGCCCGCAAATCTCTACGACCGTCCCACGCTCTTGATGTCTTTGGAAAACAGCGGCCCGAAAAAACAGCAGATCGAAGCTTCCTATCTCGCCAGCAATTTATCGTGGAACGCCGATTACGTTCTTACCGTTGCGCGCGACGACAAAGCCGCCGACCTCGACGGCTGGGTCACCGTGGTCAACAACAGCGGCACCGCATTCCGTAACGCCCGCCTGCAACTTGTGGCAGGTGAACTGAATCGCGTGGCCGAAGGCGGTGTCCGGACAAGGATGGACATGAATGCGGCTGTGCCCATGGCCAAGGCCGCTCAGCAGTTCCAGCAGGAAAGTTTCAGCGAATACCATCTCTACTCGCTCGGCCGCAAGACTTCTGTCGAGGACAAGGAAACTAAACAGATCAGCCTGCTCCAGGGCAGCGGCGTTCCCGTGCAGAAAATTTTCGTCGTGAACGGGCAGAACTACTACTACCGCAATCAGCAGACTCCCGGTGCCCCGCTGAAGGATCCCGTCATGGTCTATTACAAATTCAAAAACGAAGAAAAAGCCGGACTCGGCATTCCTCTTCCCGCCGGCAACGTCCGCGTTTACCAGAAAGATTCCAAGGGCGGGATTCTCTTCGCCGGCGAAGACCGCATCGACCACACCCCCAAAGACGAATTCGTGAACATCCACATCGGCAATGCCTTCGACGTCGTCGCCGAACACAAGCAAACCGACTACAAGCGCATCGACAATCATGTCTGGGAAATTGAAATGGAAGTCACCATCCGCAACCACAAGGACGGCCCCGTCACCGTGCAGGTCAACGAACCCATCGGCGGCGATTGGGAAATGCTCTCTTCCACCTTCAAGTCCACCAAGACCGCTGCCTTCGCCGCGCAATTCGACGTCCCCGTCGCCAAGGATGGCACCTCCGTCCTCAAATACCGCATCCGCGCGCGCTGGTAATCTCACACGGGGCCCTTTTTTTGGAGTGCGGCAGAGCCCGGCTGCCGCTTTTCTTCCGGGCAACCCCTCGCCCTAAGCGAATCATCTTAGACTCAGCAACACAAATCATTACGCCAGGGCCAGTCGCACTGCTCCCCAGCAAACTCCAATGCGCTCATTTAGAATCAATAACTTACGAAATGCTTTTTCTATAAGTCTTTTCTTTTGATATTCATCCAAATTGATGGGGGGGTGGGGGGCTACCGCTTCTTCTTCACTGGGATTCCGCCACGAAAATCATCTCGGGCGACTCATCCGTGATGGGCGTCCGATCAAAATCTCCATAAAGGGCAATAACCTTGAATCCGCACCGTGCCAGCAGGTGCTCGACCTCGTACCGGAAAAAATACCGCAGCGCCCAGGCAAACACCAGCCTTTCCTGCCGCCCGCCCGGATACACCACGGTATAAATCATTTCCACGTCGTTGCATTGTTCCGCGCGATGAAACGCGGCCACTCGCTCGCTGATGCGGACCTGGCGCCCGTCCGCGGTCTTGTACTCGGTGATCAGCGTCTCTCTCATGTGCACGCGGTCGTGCATACGTTCCGCATCCGTCTGGAACACATCCAGAATCAGCCGTCCGCCCGGCGCGAGGTGCTTGCGGGCGCACTCCAGGCTGTTCATTTGTTCCTGCACTTCCCGCAAATGCTGAAACGGCCGGAACGGGATAATAATCAGGCGAAATTTTTCGCCCAAGTCAAACTTGACCATGTCTCCCTGCACGAGATGAACGCGTTCGCGCTCCTCGGTATAGAGAGCGAGCCTTTTTTTCGCCGCGCGTTCCAGCATGCGCCCGGAAATATCCAGCCCGGTGACGCGCTTTCCCGCTGCCGCCAGCGCCATGGTGATGCGCCCCGTGCCGCAGCCCAGCTCCAGGATCGGATCGCCGAAGTCCCGTGCCGCATCGCGGTAGAAAACCACATCCTGTGTCCGCCCTTGCACAATGGGCGACTCGTCGTAGTAATCCGCGATGAAGGAATCGTATAGTACCGAGCTCATCTGTATTTCCGTCACGAGTCACTGACGACTGCGTCTGCCTCAATCTCCACCAGCATTTCCGGCGAAATCAGCTTGCTCACTTCGACCATGCTGGTCGCCGGACGAATTTCTCCGAAAAATTCTCCATGCGCCCGGCCGATTTTTTCCCATTCCGCGATGTTTGTCACGTAGATCCGCGTACGCACCACGTCCTTCAGGCTCGCGCCCGCCTTGGCGAGCGCCGCCTCGATGTTCTTGATGGTCTGTACCGTCTGCGCGCGTGCATCACCGACGCCGACGATCTTTCCATCCGGCCCCGTGGCCGTCGTTCCGGACACCGTGATCGCATTGCCGATCTTCACGGCCCGCGAATAACCGACAATCGGCTCCCACGGCGCTCCGCTAGAAATATTCTGTCGTGTCATCTGGCCTTCTCCCGCTCCGAGATCATGGAAAGCATAATCCACTCGCCTCCGTTTGGGCGTATCAAATTGGCTGCCTTTCGCTTGTTATCGCAGCGCTATGGGAAGATGCTAGACTAAAATCAGTTCGGCGGAGAATACGAGAAATCGCATGAAGTGCAACAACATCCTCGATGCGGTCGGGCACACGCCGTTGATCCGCCTGAACCGCATCACGCACGGCCTGAAGCCGCAGGTCTACGTCAAAGCGGAATTCATGAATCCGGGCGGCTCCGTCAAAGATCGCATCGGCGTCACCATGATCGACGAAGCCGAAAAGAAAGGCCTGCTCAAGCCGGGCGGCACCATCATCGAAGGCACTTCCGGCAATACCGGCATGGGGCTGGCGCTGGTCGCCGCCGTCCGCGGATACAAATGCGTTTTCACCACCACCGACAAACAGTCCAAGGAAAAAGTCGATCTCCTCAAAGCGCTCGGCGCCGAAGTCATCGTTTGCCCCACCGCCGTCGAGCCGGAAGATCCGCGCAGCTATTATTCGGTCGCGAAGAAACTCGCCCGCGAAATCCCCAATTCGTACTACCCGAATCAGTACGACAACCCGATGAATCCCGAAGCGCACTATCTCACCACGGGTCCAGAGATCTGGGAGGATAGCGAAGGCAAGATCACGCACTTCGTCTGCGGCTTGGGAACGGGCGGCACCATCAGCGGCGCGGGAAAATATCTGAAAGAAAAAAATCCCAACGTCAAAATCGTCGGCGTGGATCCCTACGGCTCGCTGTACTACGACTTCGTCAAAACCGGGCAAACCATTAAAGCCAAAACGTACGTCGTCGAGGGCATTGGCGAAGATTTTTTCCCCACCACCATGAATATGAAAATCCTCGACGACATCATCCAGGTGATTGACGAAGAATGTTTTGTCGTCGCGCGCCGCCTGGCCAAGCTCGAAGGCCTGTTTACCGGCGGCTCCGGCGGCGGCTGCCTCTCGGGCACGCTGCGTCTGGCGAAAGAACTGGGAGAGGAGCATTTTGTCGTCGCGCTCCTGCCAGACACCGGCATGCGCTACCTAAGCAAGGTCTACAACGACGAATGGATGCGCGAGCGCGGCTACGTGGACGCGGCGATGCACATCACAGCCGCCGAAGTCGTCAATGCCAAACACCAGTCGGGCAAAGTCCGTGAACTGGTCATCGCCCGCCCGTACCAAACCGTGTTCCACGCGCTGAAGACCATGCAGGAACAGGATATTTCGCAAATTCCCGTTTTCGAGGAAAACATTCCGATCGGCACGATTTACGAGGACCAGATCCTCAATCTTGCTTTGCAAGGCAAAGACCTCCGCAAGCTCGTGGTGCGTGAAGTGATGAGCAAGCCTTTGCCGCAGGTGCCGCGAACCGCGCCCGTGGAACGCGTCACGCACATCCTCAGCCACGAGAATCCCGCGGTTTTCGTCGAAATGGGCAACGGCCACTTTGAAATCCTCACGAAGTACGACCTCATGAGCACCGTCGCCAGCCTCATGGAACAAAAACGTTAGAGGGGAGCTATGCCCGGCTATCTTCCAGGACCTGTCGGTTTCGCCGCGTTTGCGAGTGTGAAGTTTGGCGGTTACGTCCTCGCAGGCGCAGCCCTGAAAAAGCTTCAGCCCGCGATCACGGCCACCATCTACAAGATCGCTGCCGTCAGAACGGGCTTGGGCATCGTCATTGGTCCACTCTTTACGATAGGGATGCTATTTTTAAGCGAACATTTCATTCGCGATCCGAGGTCTACGCTGCCGGACAATCTATTTTACCCAGTTCTTATCGTAGCGCGATTTCTAGTGTGGACCCTTGTGATCTCAATTTTTGCCAAGCACACCAACCTTAGCAAAGGAAAGATTTCCCTATACGCCTTGGGTGGTGCGGCGTGGTCTTGTCTCCTTGACCTCCCGGGCATCGCACTTGCTTTCGTGTCTCCCGGGAAAATCCCATTCTGCTGACCGAGAGATGAAAGCGCAAACTGATTTATTGAGCTATGAAAATTCAAGATTTCAATGAACGGCTGAAAAACTCGATTCTCATTGCCGACGGCGCGATGGGTTCGATGCTGCACGAAACCGTGGGCGCGCAGCGCTGCTTCGACGAACTGAACGCCACGGAGCCCGAAGCCGTATTTCGCGTGCACCAGGCGTACATCGAAGCCGGCGCGCACATCATCGAAACGAATACGTTCGGCGCCAACCGTTTCAAGCTTGCCCCCCTCGGCCTCGCGGATGAAGTGCAGCGCCTCAACAGCCGCGGCGTGAAAATCGCCCGCGAAGCGCGTGAATCCGCTCCGCGCGAAGTTCTCATTGCCGGCTCCATAGGCCCGCTAGGCCTGGGCGTCCAGTCGCGCCATCCCGAGCCGCAGGAAATCCAGGATATTTTCAACGAACAGGCGCTCGCGCTCGAAGAACGCGGCGTGGATTTCTATATCCTCGAAACGTTTTCCTACATCGAGGAATTGCTTCTGGCCATCGACGCCATTCGTTCGTTTTCCGGCCTGCCCATCGTCGCGCAACTCACTTATTCGGAAGAAGGCACGACCTACGGCGATGTCCGCCCCGCCGATGCGGCGGCGCAGTTGAAAAATAAAAATGTCCAAGTGATTGGAGCAAACTGCACGCTGGGCCCGCAGGCGCTCTTGCCGATTCTGCAGGAACTCGCCGCCGTCGACGATCTGCGCGCAAGCGGCATGCCCAACGCCGGCTTCCCGAAACGCGAAGGCGATCGCATCGTCTACCCAAAATCTTCGCCGGAATATTTCGCGCTCTTTGCCCGTGAAGCCGCTGCACTCGGCGTGCGCATCCTCGGCGGCTGCTGCGGCACGACCCCAGCGCACATTCGCGCCATGGCCGAAGCCGTAAAGTCGTTGCGCCCCGCGAAATCCCATCACGCCTCACCTTCGGTCGAGGCCGTTGCGAAACCCGCTCCCGTTTCCGAGCGCGAACCCGAAAGCAAATTCTGGAAGAATCTTCAAGCCAAGAAATTTACCGTCTGCGTGGAAATCGATCCGCCCAAGGGCCTTTCGCTCGACCGCATCTACGAGCAAGTTGACAAGGTCATGGCCTCGAAAAAAGTCGATGCCATCGACATCAACAGCGGCGCCATGGCCCGCGTCGGCATGGACGCGCTCATCGTGGCGGGCGCGCTCGAAGCGCGCGGCGTTGAAACCGTTCCCCACCTCACCACCCGCGATCAAAACATCATCGGCTTGCAAGCCATGCTTCTGGGCGCATGGACCGTTGGTGGCGTCCGCAACGTGCTCGCCATCACCGGCGATCCGCCCTCGGTTGGCGATTACCCGGAAACCAGCGGCGTCTACGAAGTTGATTCCGTCGGCCTCGTCAAAGTCCTGCATCGCTTGAATCAGGGAACCGACTGGGCGGGAAAAACTTTGGGCGGCGCGACAAATTTCACCATCGGTGTCGCGCTCAATCCCGTCGCCGATGATCTGGATAACGAAATCCAGCGTTTCCACGACAAGATTGAAGCTGGCGCGCACTTCGCCATGACCCAGCCGCTCTTTGATCCCAACCACTGGCACGCCTTCGTAAAAAAACTCGGCGGCAAACCGGCAATTCCGGTGATGATCGGCGTATGGCCGCTCAACAGCTACAAGCAAGCGCTGCGCCTGAACAACGAGGTCCCCGGCATTGTCATTCCCGAACCTCTGCTGAAAGCGATGGAAGCGGCTGGTGCTTCCGCGCGCGACCGCGGCTTCGAAGTAGCCCGTGACATGCTAGCCTGGGCGCGCACCGAACTCGCCGGCGCCTACCTAATTCCTCCCTTCAAGCGCTACGAAGAGATCCTCGAAATTCTGTAGCTGGCTTAACCTGACATCTTTCTGCCGTTCTTCTACATCGCTAGGCAACTTGTGTCAGAGTTCTTGCCGATTTGTGGTTCTCCCTCAACCTGGCTTGCGAATTGCATTCACAGTGATGAAAGGGGGCGAGAAACATGAATTGGACCACATCGCGCAAGGTTTTCCTGACAGGCTGTAGGGTTGCTCAGACATTGGTTCCTGCGAAGCACAAGTGGCAAATCATTTTTTCGCTGCTTGTCGTGCTGCTCCTTGGCTCGAATACGCAAGCGCGGACGGGAGATTGGCAGTCCGTAAAGAATCTTCAGCCGGGCGCTCGGATATTAGTGAAGACGCGGCATCGCCATCCGTGCATTTTTGTATCAGCAACAGAGGATGAACTGTTCTGCGATGTTCCTCACCATTGGCGGCTTGGATTGCCTGCGGGGATCACATTTTCTCGCCGTGAAATCCGCGAGGTGCGTAAGTTGCCCAATCAGGCAAAAGACGCTTGGATTGGAGCAGGAATAGGCGCCGGAGCCGGGGCAGTAATAGGTGGAACCGGCAGCAGAACCTACCCGGGCGTCAATGCGTTTTTTGGCGGGCTTGCCGGAGCGGGCCCCGGCGCGCTTGTTGGGGCGATGGTTCCAATCTTTCAGTTGGCCTTTCATGGCGGCGGCAAACTTATCTACCGGCCATAGATAGCAGCGTCGGGGGAGGAAGTCGCCAGTCGCCGCGTTTCGACTACGATTTCGGCGGAGCCACCGCGCTGGTGTGATCGTGAACGATCTTCCATCCCTCGGGAAATCTCTGCCACACCAGCGTAAACACTCCACCGGGTTCATCTTTTTCCCGCTTCAAGTGCCAGCGCCCCAAAACGAGCGCCGCATCCGGCCCCAAAAACCGGAATTCCAGCTCCGAAAAGTCCAGTTGCCCCATCGCGGCCCGGTCCGGATAATTCTTCTTGTACCGCGCCTGCACCCCATCCCAGCCGCGCGCCACGCCACTGCTCCCAGAGAACGTCAGTTCGGGCGAACGCCAATAACCCACCAAAAATGCATCCACGTCGCCCCGGTTCCACGCGGCTTGCTGGGAATTCAGCACACCCGTGATGGCCTCCCGGTCACCCTGGTGCCCGGCGTCAGGGCCGGCGCGCAGGGGAAGCTGCCAAGCAAGAAAGGAAAGTACGACCAGACCACTGACCCAAGTAACCGAGCGGAGAATCATACGCATCGCCAGACTCCTTCGCAAGATATTGAGAACACAGAGGATAGCTGAGCGGCTGAAACCCCGCAAGGCCTGCTTTTCTTTCAGTCCGCGACCCCCGTTTTCCTTTATTTCCAAAGCAGTACCCCTAATGGGTCCAGCACACTGGTACTACCGAGCTATTGGCCTATATCATCCGCTCCCGCACAATCCCTTTAGAGGCGAGGGATGTTTAGCGCAATGCTACTTTCGATCTCCATCGTGGCCCTGTCACAGTTCGCTCTTTACTACTGGCGAGCTGTCCTGGCAGGAGTTGCAGCCCAGCCGGTCTCTGACCGGGTGCTGGCTGCCGCCCGCGTCGAAAATGGACGGGTTACTCCCGGACATTTCGAGACTCTCGCCGGTCTTCACGATCTGACCCCGGATTTGTCTCCGACGCGCGGTGGATTGGGCTATGTACGCCTCTATTACCGCGCCGTCGAAGGTCTCGACACCCTCTTCGGCAAGATGCTCCCCTCCGTTGCGGTCTGGAGCGAACGCGAGCGCGTCATCTGCGCACGCTACGCCGCCGTTCAGGTGGGCCGCCGTCTCCAGGCGAATCTGGAGCTGGCCGCCTCAATGCGTTCCTGCTAATTCGCTAACACTGACAAGCTTTCGTTCCCGACCGTAATTCTTGGCATCGATTTTCGTTTCTGGATCATTCCGGAATCGCGGAATCAGCACTTCTGCCTGTACTGTAACCCAATCCTCGAACCGCCGAATCCGTCCCGCGCGCTTGAAACCTTTTCCGGATTGCCCGGTATTCACTCTATGCAAGGGCAAAAACGGGCGTTTCGGAACATAATCCGACGATGACATTGGCCCCCGACGAGGATCTCATGCTCCAAGTGCGCGATGGCGCAGGTGAACAGCTAGGCGTGTTGTTTGACCGCTACCAGGCGCCTCTCTTCAACTTCTACGCGAAGCTGACAGGCGACCGCGTTTTGAGCGAAGACCTGGTACAGGAGGTCTTTCTCCGCATCCTGAAGTACCGGCGGAGCTTCAGTCCCGGCACGCCGTTCCGCGCGTGGATCTACCAGATTGCGCGCAACGCGCGCATCGATCATTTTCGCAAGACGCCGCGCAAGGTCGCATTCAATCCGGACATGCTCCCGCCGGTTCTGCCGAAAGATTCGGCGCAGGCGGGGCAGGAAGCCGCACTGCTGCATTCCGCGCTGATGCAGCTGCCGGAAGAAAAAAGAGAAATTCTTCTTCTCAGCCGTTTCCAGGAATTGAAGTACGAAGAAATCGCGCTTCTCCTGGGATGCGAGCTTGCCACGGTGAAGTCGCGGATTCATCGCGCGATGCTGCAATTGCGCGAGGCTTATCATCAGCTCGAACAAGGCGCCGCGGCAAAGAAAACAAAAACCGCGGCGGCGGATTTCCTTCCTCCTCAAGGAGGTTCTCATGCAGTGTGAACAAATTGCGGAACTCTTGCCCGACTATCTGCAAGACAGTTTACCGGCGGAACAGCACAAGCAGGTCGTGGAGCATATTGCTGCTTGCGCGCCGTGCTCGGAAGAAGTCGCACTGTGGCAAAAGCTTTCGCTTGTGCCCTTCGAACAGCCGAGCCCCGAATCGCGGGCGCGATTCGAAGCGATGCTGCGCGCTTATCAGGCGGGCAGCACCGAGCAAGGTGTTTCTCATACCGAGGAACGAAAGCGCGCTTCGTTCTGGAGCGCCTTCAACTGGTTTCGCTCGCCTCTCGGCGCAGTGGCCTGGAGCGTCGCGCTCCTCGCCATCGGCGCTTTCATCGGCATGCGCTTGAATAGTTCCACTTCGCGCACGCCGGAATTGGCCGCGATGCACTCCGAGCTCACGAACATGCGACAGCTGGTTGTCTTGTCTATGTTGCAACAACAATCCGATAGCACGCGGCTGCAAGGCGTGTCCTGGAGCAGGCGCGAGGAGCAACTGGATCCGCAAGTGCTCTCAGCGCTTCTACATACCTTGCGCTACGACAGCAGCGTGGACGTTCGCCTGGCCGCTCTCGATGCGCTCGGCCGCCGCGGCAGGCAGCCACAGGTTCATCAGGAGGTCGCGAACGCCCTTCAGGAGCAGCAGTCGCCGCTGGTTCAGGTCGCGCTGATCGATCTTTTACTTGAATGGAAGGACCCTGACGCCGCAAAGCGGCTCGAGAATCTGCGGCAGGTCCCGAATCTGAATCCGACCGTCCGGCAGCGTGCCGACTGGGCCATCAGCAAGCTGAATTGAGGAGAGGCACATGCGAAAAACGAACCTTTTCACGGTGTTGATGGCTTATGCGCTGGCTCTCCTTTGGGTGCTGACAGGGCCCGCGAGCACGCGGCTGTTTGCTCACCCGGCAAAAGCAATCACGAGCAGTGTGCGCCTCGCGCTTCATCCCGCGACTGTGTTTGCCAAGACTGCCGATCACCGCGATCGCGACTTTCCCGTCCAGGATCAGGAAACCATTGAAAAATCGTTTCCGATGGCGGCTTCCCAGCATAAGTCCCTGGAGATTGACAATGTGTACGGCTCGATTGAGATCGTAGGCGACGCACCGGACCACGTGCAGCTCACAGTCAAGAAAACGCTCCGCGCGGAATCGAAAGAAGAGCTGGAAAAGGCCCGCAAAGAAGTCACGCTGGACATCACGCAGGAAGAAGGGGCGTTGAAATTCTACGTGAACGGCCCGTTTCGCTGCCGGTGCTCCGATTGCGACGGATTTCATGAACGCGAAGGATACGTGGTCAAGATGGATTTTCAGCTGCACGTGCCGCGCGAAATCGATCTCAAGGTCAAGACTGTGAATGAGGGCCGCGTGACGGTTCGCAACGTGACGGGCAGCTTTCTGGTGCGCAACGTCAACGGCGACATAGAAATGGACGGCGTGGCAGGCTCAGGCACGGTGCACACCGTCAACGGCCCGGTGAAAGTTTCCTTCCGCCAGAATCCGCGCGAGAATTCCGAGTTTCGAACCGTGAACGGCAGCGTTGAGTTGATATTCGCGCACGATTTGTCGGCGGATTTCCGGTTCAAGACGTTTAATGGCGGCATCTACAGCGATTTTCCCGTCAGCGCGCTGCCCGTGCAGCCCATGAAGGAAGAGCATCGTAGTGGCAAAGTGATTTTTCGCGCGGACCGTTACACCGGGGCGCGCGTGAATTCCGGCGGCCCGGAAATCAAGGTCGAAAATCTAAATGGAGACATTCGCATTCTCGAAAACCATGATTAATCAAACTCAGCGGTATCCCGTACTCTTCGCGGCGGCGGCGGTCCTGGGCGCATCGCTCTTCGCTCCGCTCACTCGCGCGCAGGCGCAATCACAGCCCGGCGTGGATCGCGTCCCAGTTACACTCAGCGATCCCTCACGGCCTGCGATGGTGAAAGTCAGCCTGGTCAACGGCGGCATCACGGTCAAGGCCTACGAAGGCAAGGAAGTCGTGGTGGAAGCGCGGCCACGCAACCACGATTCGGGGCGTTCCGACGGCAATCCCAAGCGCATCGTCATCTCTTCCACCGGCCTTGCGGTCGAGGAGGAAAACAACGAAGTGCGCATCAACACGGATTCGTATATGCGGCCAATCGACCTCACGATTTCCGTTCCCGCGCATACGTCCCTGAAATTGCGCGCCGTGAATGACGGCGACATCGTGGTAACGGGCGTGGACGGCGAACTGGACATTGACGACGTGAACGGCTCCGTCACTTTGAATAACATTTCCGGCAGCGCGGTCGCCCATGCGTTGAATGGCCACTTGTATGCCACCTTTACCCGCGTAAATCCCCAGAAGCCCATGGCCTTCAGCTCCTTGAATGGAGACATCGACGTGACTTTCCCCGCCGACCTGAAAGCCAGCCTCAACATCCGCTCCGATCGCGGGGATGTGTTCTGCGATTTCGACGTCCAGATGCAAGCCGCGGCGGCGCAACCGCAGGTGGAAGACGGCCGCGGTCATGGCGGGAAATACCGCGTCAAGATCGACAAGGCGGTTCACGGCACAATCAACGGGGGCGGCCCGGAATTCCAATTCACGAATTTTCAGGGCCAGATCTACATTCGAAAGGCCGGCGCTCCGCGCTGAGATCGGCCCGCGCCATCCGGCGATCGGTTCGGCGACGTGCCGTGCACTATTCGCTTGCTTCTCAGTACGCCCAGCGGAGTAGAACGCCACCCGTCGTGTATCCCGCGCCAACCGCAACGATAAGTACAAGGTCGCCCTTGCGCAGGCGGCCCTGTTCCACAGCGTCGCGCAATCCCAGCGGAATCGTGCCTGCGGTGGTGTTTCCAAAACGGTCGATGTTGACCATTACTTTCGAATCGTCAACTCCGAGGCGTTCCTGGGTTGCGCGAATAATGCGCAAATTTGCCTGGTGTGGCACCAGGAGGGTGAGATCCTCCTTGGTCAAGCCGTTGCGCTCGAGCAAGTGCGCGGCCATTTCCGCCATGCGCCGAACCGCGTATTTGAACACTTGGGAACCTTCCTGGTGGACATAGTGCATGCGCTTCGCGACGGTTTCTGCGTTCGAAGGATGCAGCGAGCCGCCGCCCGGCATGTAGAGAAAAGCGCCCCCGGAGCCGTCCACGTCGTGTTCGAAATCGAGGATGCCCTCGTTCGAATTAGCCGGCTCCAGCAGCACCGCTCCGGCGCCGTCACCAAACAAGACGCAGGTCGCGCGATCCTTGTAATCGAGGATGGAGGTCATGGTGTCGCTGCCGATCACCAGAACTTTCTTGTACGTCCCCGCGCCGACGAATTGCGCGCCCACGGTCAGGGCGTAAGCGAACCCGGAGCACGCGGCGGAAAGGTCAAAGCCCCAGGCTTTCTTCGCGCCGATGCGGTCCTGCACCAGGCAGGCGGTGGCAGGGAAAAACATGTCCGGCGTAACGGTGGAGAGCACAATCATTTCGATGTCGGCGGGGTCGGTATTGGTTTGCGCCAGCACGGCTTTCGCGGCTTCCGTGGCCAGGTGCGAGGTGGCCGTGCCCGCTTCCACGACGTGGCGTTCGCGGATTCCGGTGCGCGTTCGAATCCATTCATCGTTGGTCTCGACGATTTTCTCGAGGTCCGCGTTGGTCATGACTTTCGGGGGGACGTACCCGGCTACACCCGTAATCTTTGCGGCGATGCGGTGGGCCATGTTTCTCCTAGCTGATTCCTAAGCGGACCAAAAAGAATCTGAATTTTATGCGATAGAGCCACGAGGTTACAAGGAAAAGCCCATTCGGGTAGTGGGTCAGTTTGAGTTTTTACCCCATTGTCACGATCAAGAAAACTCAAACTGACCCACTACCCGCGTTCGAATCAGAAGCGCAGCAGGTAACTCACTTTAACGAAGAACAGCCGGGAGATGGAGCTGTTGAGCGCGCCTTGCGCGGTTACGAAAGGCGGCGGTCCTTGATGCAGCAAAAGGTCGCTGTAGCCGTTGTTGTAGCCGAGATAGACGGCCGTGCCCGGATGCAACAAATAGGTCAGGAGCAAGTCGGTGGTGAATTGTTTGGTTGGCACAAAGGGACCGCCGGGATTATCGGTGCCGCCGAGGCTGCGCTGAAGATCGAACAATTGGGGGTTGGCGATGGTTCCGTTGTAATCGAGGATCAGCCGCAGCGACAATTCCTTCGTGAACTGGTAATTCAACTTGGTGCGGTTCAAATAATTGTTGAAGATGCTTTGCTCCGGCGAAAACGGCGGGGGCGTCGACCCGGCGCGCGTGCCCAGCCGGTAGTAGATCAGCGATTCGTCAAGCCGGAAGCGCGACGAAGGCCGCAGCGTAAACCCGAAAGTCACGCGTTTTACATTTCCCAGAAATGGCAAGAGGGGCGCAGGCGTTTGCGCTGGAAAATAATTTTCTCCGGTGCCGGTGCTGAAGCGCGCCGAAAAGGAAACCCATTTGTAAGGCTGCGCCACGGCCGAGAAGGCCGTGTAGTGCTTGCGGAAATCAATGCCGTCGAAGAGTTCGTAACCCTCCCAGCGGCTGACGCTGAAAGTCGTCTGCTTGGTCATATCCAGCTGAAAGCCGAGGGCCGCGTTCCAATCCTGCAGGATGCCGGCGTGATTCCAGTCGACCAATTCGCTGACGGTGGGACCAAAATCAACGATTTTGCTTTTCTCCGGACGCCAGAAATAGTTGCCAAACGCGGTGTTCTGCCGGATGTCAATGCGATTGACGAAACCCAGCTCGGTGCAGAAGTTCGGAGAAAAGTCATTGTAATTAACGTAGAAGGCGAGATGGCGGCCGGTGTAGGTCGTATCGATCCAAAGAGAATTGCCCTGCTGCGACGCGATGCCGTCCGCGCTTTGCGGAGCCCACAGACAATTCAGGCCTGCATTGGTGTCCTGCCGCGTCCAGGTGTGCACAGCTTGTGCGTCCACGACCCAATTCCTTGAAAACTTGAGGCGCGCGTCTAGCGAAGCCAAGCGATTGCTGGTGCCCGCAAAATCGCGGCTGGAAACAAATGCGCCGATGTAGGACTGCTTGCCGAATTCGCGGGTCACGCGCACCACGCCATCCAGCGCGCGTGTGGCGTAAGGACCGCTCGAGAAGTTCAGTCCCTGCTGGCGGTCGTCGATCACCAGCGTCCCGAGGGTCCATTTTCCGACCTTCCCGGTCATGCGTGCGCCGAACTGCGGGTCGCCAATCTGGCGCGAAAAAAACAAAATGACCGGGGTCATGAAGAAACCGGCGTTCTCAATAAAGAAAGGGCGCTTCTCGGGGAAAAAAACGGCGAAACGCTGGTTGATGGTGACCTGCGGATCATCCGTCTCCACCTGGCTGAAATCGGGATTCAGCGTCACGTCAAACGTCAGCGCATCCTTGGCTACGAACTTCGCGTCCAGCCCTGCGCGGTGCTCGAATTGGTCCACGAATGCAGGAGGCGGCGCGGGCGGATTCGGCGGACTGGCGGGAGCCGGCTGATTCAGAAAGTGATCGCTCGCGAGCATCCCGTAGGGAATGAGCTGAATATTTCTTCCCGGGGAGACGTTTTCCAGCCCGCCGAGCGGAGCGAATTGTTGCGTGAGCCCTTCGACGCGCTGGGTCACGTACGGCCAGTAATCGTATTCGCTCTTGCGCAGGATCACTCGATATAACGCGATCCCCCAAGTCTGTTCCGGGGCGTGAGAAAAACGCAGGCTCTTGAAGGGAATGGAAAAAAACACGATGTAACCGTCGTTCATTACCTGGCCGGGGCTGTCCCACAAGGTGTCGAAGCTGAAATCGTAACCCTGGCCTTCGGTGTAAATGGCGTCCTGCTGGACGCCGAGCGGATTCGCAAAAAAATAATACGCGCGGTGAGAATCGCGGAAGGTGTCGAGCAGCACGCCCACGCCGTCGTCCTGATCGAGATCTTCGCGTTTCGAAAGATGCGCGCGCACAACTCCCACTTCATCCTTGCAGACGAAGGCTACATAGAGATTCTTGTTGTCGTAAGAGAGGTACGCCGTGGTGTGTTCGGTCGCGGGAGTGCCGTCGCCGGGGCTGTTCTGACGGAAATCGGTCACGGCCAGTTCCGCCTCGCGCGGACGTTCTTGAATGAAATCATCGAGCTTGGGCGCACGGTGCACGAGCGGAATTTTTGACAGGGGAATCTTGGCCACATCCACCGGGGGAGCTTTGGGAGCCTGTGCGCAGACACCCGTGGCGGCTTCGAGCAGGAACACCATCCCAAGCAGAGTATTCCGGGTTTGAGGGCCCATCGTCGATATCTTTATATATCGGTTACTGTGACAGGGCGCAAGACCAAATGGAAGGGGGTGTTGGCTTATTCGACGAAGTTCAACAAGCCCTGGGTGAACGCGGTCCGGTGGTCAGGAAGCTGGCGGAAGAATCTCGTACCGCCACGAAAGTGTGGCGGTTTTCTTGAGCATGGCCGCGACGGAACAATATTTGTCCTCGCTGAGCTGGATGGCATGCTTCACGGCGGCATCGTCGAGGCGGCCGCGCAGGCGGTAGACGATCTCCAGCTTGGTCCAGACTGTGGGAGGCTCCTTGGCGCGTTCGCCCGAGCAGATGACTTCCAGCGATTCCAGTTTTTGGCGTTTCTTTTCGAGCACGATGACCACGTCCGTGGCGGTGCAGGCGCCCAGGGCCATCAGCACAAGTTCCATCGGTCCGGGGGCTTTGTTGGATTCCCGGTCGGAATCCATCGTAATGGCGTGCCCGGAAGGGCTGATGGCCACGAATTTTTGTTCGCCAATCCATTTCACGGATGCGGTTTGCATAAATGTTCCTCGGGGACAGAATAACAGGGCGGGGAAAATGGGGCGACTTGCAAGAAGCCGCGGTAGTGGCTCATTCTCCAGAGTCAGAAAACTGTTGTAGAGTCTTCCGATGCTCAGGCAAATAAGCACGGGATGGAAGGTAGCCATAGTCCTTGCCTGTTTGGTTCTCGCTTTCGTTCTCTGGATGATTTTTGTAACGGATGCGCCTTGACGCCCCTTAAAATTGACGTTGAGGTAGCGGTTTTTACAGAAGTCAAAGTAAGTCACTACCGAAGCCGCGTAAAAAACATTCGCCTTTTTACTTTCATTTCCAGAGTTTGGCGGGTAGGTTTGACTGGCGATTCGAGAGGAGATATTTCATGCAAATTCGAAATGCAGTTCTTGGCCGCAGGCTGACGATGGCGGCGATGAGCTTAGCGATGTTTCTGTCTGCGGCAATTCTCGGAACCGGAGCGCCGCAGAGCGGGATGGCGGCCGACGGCAAGGAACAGCCCTTTGTGATTGAGTACTACTACAAGACCCAGTGGGGCCACGCGGAAGAGTTCCTGGCGCTCTTCAAGAAAAACCATTACCCCGTTTTGAAAAAAGAAATCGAGCTGGGGCGCATGCTGAAGGTCAGCATGGCGGTTCCGCGGTATCACACCACGGAAGATGGCCGCTGGGATTTCCGCGTGACCATTGTTTTCAAGAACGCTTCCATTGCCAACGACAACTTCGACAGCTCCACGATCATCAAGCAGCTCTTTCCCGATCAGGAAACCTATAAGAAAGAAGAGCAGCGCCGGTTCGAGATTCTGGATGCGCACTGGGATCTGCCGATTAAGGACGTCGACCTCGACGCGCGGTGAAGCTGTAGATCGATGCAGCGGATTATTAGTACCACAGGATCGGAACCAGGGAGAAAAAGCCCCACCCTTAAAAACCGAGGGCGGGGCACCCAGGTTCGTCTTACGATTTATCGTCAGGCCACCCGTCCCTGGAACGGACGGCAATCTCAGAAAACGTCCCGTCTATCCCCGGAATGCATTCTCTTAGATCATTCAGCTTTTGGATTTTGCCAGCGGTATTCCCACAGCAGCCGCTAAACGCTGCCGAAAGTCTTCCCAGTCCTTACCGCCCCGCGCCAGCAGCTCTGTTACGTCGAACCATTCCGTAGTAGTCTGAGATTCTTGCCGTAACTTGGACATGTCCAAACCCGTCTTGGAAATGATCGTCCAAAAGTCCTTAAATCCCTTTTGCTTCGCTTTCAGATGTGACTTCTCAGCCTCACCAGCTCGGTTGTGAGCGTTGCTAATATCTGTGCCCCCCTTCACTTCGATGGCCACTTTGCTGTGAATCCGGTTTTCCATTTGCTCTTGCACAGAGACGTCGGGGTCATGTGACAGAGTAACGAAAACAGTGCGACCTGAGGCGTTCTTCAATGTCAGCCTATTGGATTCTTTCTTGACGATCGACTTTTCAAGGATCTCTGTGATCGCGACGAAAGTTTCTTGCATCGCTTTCTTGCCGATCTGTGTGTTATTTGAGCCTTGCAGTTGAGAACCAAAAGTTAAGAGCGGCAGTTCGCGTAGGTCTCTGTCGGTAACGTTAGGAATTTGGCGTACGAGTTCAGCGAGTGGCTGCGACATTGCCCTGCAGAAATCCGGCATGTGGTCCTCCTGTCTCCTTGACATCGTGCCGAACTCTTCCATGCTTTTGAAAATGCCCATCCCCGTGATGCCCTTGTAGAAGCCCTTTTGCGGCGCTCCCAAGAGAAGGCGATAATAACCTACAAGAGTGGGCTTCGCCTTGATGACCGTCGGCACTGGGAAGGCGTATTCATCCCGCAAGCCAGATGCAGCAAGCAACTTCTGCACGTCTGCCGGCACGTATTCAGCTATTTCCTTTTTGATTTTAGCCTGGTCTATCAGGGCAAGCGCCTCCGAGAGGGCGTCCATAAAGTACTTCTTACGTGCAGCCACAAGGAGTCGGTGAAATCCAACCTGTCGGGAAGCGCTCGGTGGTTTAAGGGAACGCCTTTCTTCAGTAGGCGGGTCGTGCTTAGGATGGTGTTGTTTCGGACTTTTGATCTTCAAGTGAAGTTATTCACATTTCTTGGATTTTCTGAAAACCAACCAATAGCAATGTTGTCTTCTGCTGTGGTGCGCGGTCTTCCACTTCGGATCAATTATCGGTCCCTTTCGAATCTTGATAATGCAGTCGCAGGGCATTAGTCCAACTTGCAGAGCAGCATTGATGAACTCTATGTGTGCCCACTGGTATCGGTGATGATGTACGTAATCCGTGAGCTTGCAGAGTAGAACACCTTCATTTGCCAGTACCCTGTAAGCTTCTCTTAGAAATGGAGGGAATGTATGGCTAAATGTGTAATGATTTTCCTTAGAAGACTTTAGGATCAACCCGAAACGCGTGTTAAAGTCCTTTGACTTGTCCTTTCCCTGATTCGGAATATGAGGAGGGTCGTAGACAATTACATCAAAGGAGCCATCACGGAAGGGCATCTGGGTGTTGTCGGCAACAAAAGTGGGGCGATGGCGGGCCTCTATGTCTATGCCCACTACAGGCCTCTTGCTTCCCTTCCAAAACCTCCCACCATTCAACGTGGCATCTAAGACCCTTCGTGGTTGCTTTCTAGGATAGAACCGTAGCAGCCTTTCCAGTAATTCTGCGTCGTCTCCGTACCAGACTGATGCGAGCGGCGAATACTCCGATTCTTTTTGTGTCTCAGGTAATTTCTTGCGCGCTGGAAGTCTAAGAGCCGTGGCCATGTCGGATTCGAGTACCGTACACGGGGGAGGACTCGATGCGCAACCGTCAAAAAGCGACCTTGTGGATTTCTCCATTGGTCCACACCTTCCAGTCCGACGATACCACACAGAGAAGAAAAAGCGAATATGATAAATGTAGTGTGGCAGCCTGCCTGGAACTCAGATGGATTGACAGTTGACTTCAGGGTTGGCAGGGCGGAGCTACGGGCAGAACGGCGCGTTTTCGCACTTCGGGGCATGGGCTAGCTATTTCGTCTTGCGGGTGAAACGGGAAACCATGAGAGTGTCTTTGCCGCCTTCGCGCCAGGTCCGGTTTTCGGTAATGTGATTGGCAGCTTCGAGCGAAGGACGGGAGGGGCCGGAGCTCGCCCCGTAGAACCGTCCGGGACACACAAACCGTGCCTCCGGCGCTTGAAGAGGTAAGGAGAGTAGAGAAGGCTAGATTGCCTCGAGCCAGTAAGGGCGACTCGGCTTCTTGCTGCCACTAACCCCGCCATTCAGGCGAATGGCGTTCCCAGCTTCCTGCCTTTCACCGGTGAAAACGGGTGGGCGGAGCCTACCTGCCGCCAGCGCTTCCAGGGCACGGAGGCGTCCGCTGAGGTCCTCCTGGGACAGGCGCCCCTCGCGGTAGAGCCGGCGCAGAAAATCTGGCGCCGCCTTAGCCCCCTTTTGCCCGTTGCAGTCCATGCAGCAGGAAACCAGGTTGCGGTACGAATTGCGCCCGCCCTCCACTGCCGGCACTACGTGATCCAGGCAGTGGGACCGCGCGGGCGTTTGCCGCATGCAATAGAAGCACACGCCGCCCTCGCGCGTGTGAATGGCCTGGCGCAGCGCGCGCGTTCGCAGGAAATCCACTTCGTCCAGGTTGGTCCCGGGCCGCAACTTGGCGCCTCTGCCGTCCTCGGTCCGGCGGGCGCGCGGTGCGCGAACCTCCCTGGGCAATCGCACCTCCACCAGGTGGCCGATGTTGCTTCGTTCGATCAATCGCAAAGCCCCTTTATCCATCAGCCGCCGCACCGCCTCTCGCACCCGGTGGCAGGAAAGGCCCAACTGAGGGGCAATCCCGAGAATCGAAAAACGCAGCCGCCGCTTTCCTTCCACGTGCGTGCGCCGCAACAGATACAAATACACCGCGCGGTCGATCACCGTTAGCCCCAGGCGAGGCGCCAGCGCGTCCAATTCTTTCCACACTTCTACCGCATCGATTTTTTTCTCTTTCATATTTTTGTCCTTTTGGGTGAATTAAATCCGAGAAGTTTTGGGAACGCCATTCGCCAGAATGGCGCTTTTTCTTTTGCCGAACTGGTGTTCGGCGTTCCTGAGAAACGCCTCGCTCACATGCCGGGAATGACATTCGCCGGAATGGCGCTTTTTCTTTTGCCGAACTGGTGTTCGGCGTTCCGTGGGAACGGCTCGCTCACATGCTGGGAACGCCATTCGCCAGAATGGCGCCTTTTCCTTTGCCGAACTGGCGTTCGGCGTTCCTGGGAAACGCTTCGCTCACATGCTGGGAACGCCATTCGCCAGAATGGCGCTTTTTCTTTTGCCGAACTGGTGTTCGGCGTTCCTGGGAAACGCGCTGCTCCACGGCCACTGTTCCGGGCTCGCAGCAAGGCCAGCCTTCACTGGGTTATTGTGAATGTACGCCATGGTTTGCTGGAAGTGGCGTTGATCCCGCATAAAGCGATCCCAATATTCGCGGTGCCAGAAGGGATGCAGAGGCTTCTGCCCGTGGGCCGTTAAATGCTCGTTGATCAGGCGCGCGGTGAATTTCTTCCACGTGGCAACGATTTTGCCGGCGGTCCATCCATGGATCGGCTCGATTAGGACGTGAACGTGGTTTGGCATGACCACCCAAGCGAGAAGCCGGTAACGCTGCCTGTCAAAATTCAGGAAGGAAGCCTGGACGATTCCAGCAGCAACACGATCACGGAGGACGCAGCTTCCGTGGCCGGAATCGATCCAAGCTTCGAGGCGTTTGCGGCTCTCAGCGTCCCGTTGGGAATTAGGAAGAAAGACGATCTCGCTGTGAAGGCGCTCGACGGCGTCTTGAGAAATGCTGTCGGCGAGATGATAGGCGATGTGTTGAACGGCGCCGGAAGAATCAAAGTGCGGCAAGTAGCCGCGACCGTGCCATCGGGGATCGCCCATTTCCGCCTCACGCGGTTTTCCGGGATCGCCGTTCGCCAGAACGGCTGCTTTTCTCAAGTTGCCGGGATCGCCATTCGCCAGAATGGCGGTGCTAGCCGGGCCAATCGGGCGCTCAGCGCGCCGAGTAGAAGAAGAGCCGGTCAGGCGACCGGCGCTCCCGGGAGGATGGTCAGAGTTGGCCATGGAACGCCCCATGCCGAAGGGACTTTCTCACATTCCCGGGTTTCCCGGGATCGCCGTTCGCCAGAACGGCTGTTTTTTTCCCTGCTCTAACAAAAAAAGCGTCCTCGGCAAAGCCGGGACGCACTTTCTTACGCAACAACTATACCACCAAAACGCCTCTTTGTCAATAAATTTTTTTACGAAAATGATAAGTACTTCTAATGCAATGAGTTACACCGCCAGTGCAGATGCCCCTCGCACCGCCCGCCGCAGGCAAGCAGAATCGACATTCCTGTAAACATAAATCCTACAACGAGTTACCGCAACTGACGATACGGTGAGGAGGGTCATCCTGCGCAAGTCCGCCGCGGCGGACGAGTCGAAGGACTTCTCTTCCCACTAACTCCTATTTCTCAAGGACTTAGCCTGGAACGGGCGGCACTCTCAGAAAACGTCCCGCCTGTCCCCGGAGTTCCTCGCCACCTAAAGTACTCTTTCCCTGGTACTGGGGCCCCATTCATCTCTTCCACGAAATCCGCCTATCTTCCTAGTACCCGGCCCTAGATAAACGACGATGCAGGAGGTCTCCTTGCAGCCCGTCACTGAGGAGTCCGGCCGCAAGACGCGCCGATACCCGCGCATTTCGTTGCCGAAGGGAATGCCCGTGAGTTGGCATGGCGCAGACCTTCAACTCTTTTCCCGTGTCAAGACGCTAGGCATGGGAGGATTGTTCATCTCCACGCCCAATCCACCGCCCGTAGGGACTAAACTCATGCTGGCGTTTGAAGTGCCCGGCGGTAATGTGCGGGCCGATGCCATCGTGCGAAATACGGCTCCCGCCGAAGGCTTTGGCGTCGAGTTCACCCGCATGCCCATAGGAGACAAAATCTTGCTGCAAAAGTTGATGAAGAGATTGCTGCGCGCGATTGTGTAGAGCAGGACGGTCTGCCCGCTTGCAGGAAATGGGAGGGTTTCGCGAAAGATTTCTTCGGAGGCACGAAAGTCCTTTAAGCACAACAGGTTAGCCCATAAACTCTGAAGCTGGCTAGAAGGCGAAAACAGGAGCCGCGGATCCAGAACCGAAGGCTGCGATCTCCGAAAACGTTCCCGGCTGCCTCGATCGGTGGCCAACCCTAAGTCTCTTCTTAGTGGACAGTGAGCCGAGCTTGTGATTCAATCCCCGCACCCACCCATTCCCTTTGGTGCCTGCTCCTATGTTGCAATTCGACATTTTCAAAGAGCAGCCGGACGGCAGCCTTCACTGGCTGGCGGCGGCTGCAAGTATGGAAACGGCCGAGGCGCGTGTTAAACGACTTGCGCCAGGAACCTACGTCATCTCCGACCAGCGTACGGCAAGAAGAATCTCAGTCCAGTCGCCAGCCAAGCAGATCGTTTTTCAGATCAGCTACGATGACGACCAGGGATCGGCCGCGAGGGAAACGCTATTCCGAAGTTTCGGCCATGAGGTTGTTTCGGTTGGGGACAACGACGCTGCAAAGCGCGCCCTCGTTTCGATTTCCAATGTCGATGTATTTATCCTCGGCCATACGGCACCCGAGCAAACGCGAAAAGAGATGGTCGATTGGCTAAGGGTGAATTTTCCGAAAGCAAGAATAGTTGCACTGATTCCATCCGCTGTTCCTGAACTATTGAGCGCGGATTACAATATACCTCAGAGTGATTGGGCCGCCTGGGTTTCTCTATTTGCCACTAGTTGAGACCGCTTCACACCATCGAACCCCGCATCGGGCACTGCTGCTAAACGGCGAAAGTCTAAGGCGCCGAATGCTTTCGGTGTTTCTTCCGGGTGAAGTGAAAAACCATGGGAGTGTCTTTGCCGTTATCGCGCCAAGTCCAGGTTTCCGTAATGTGATCCCCATCCACAAACTGGAGCACCAGGTGATGCTGGTGCCCGGCGGATGGAGATTTCAGGTTCCCTGCGCCTTGGTAGTCGAAGCTCAGTTCCTTGACGTCGTCGGATTGTGGGACCACCCTCATGCGCGGCTGATTGTTGGTCGGACAATAGTGGACCAGGGCGATGCCATCGTCGTCGACGCTGTACACCGTGACCATTTCCTCCATTCCCGAGGGCGCGAGCGTTTCAATCACCGCGGTCTTCGAAGCCATGACCTGGAAGCTGGTTTTTGCGGGCATGCCGTGGGCGTCCTTGCCTTCCCATTCTCCGGCGAGAGATTGCAGCTTCTTGAAGACGGCTTCGGCGCGCGTTCCGGCAATTAAAGGCGCCGCGGCCAACGATAAAAAGGTGAGAAGCAGAGCGAGTTTGCGAAGCTTCATGGGATAGCTCCTTGTCAGCGCTGCACGCATGAGATTCGTGGACAAGGGTTAAGGACACCCTGGACTGTCTGGTTGGACGGAACAGCGGGGAGAAAGGGTAGCAATCGCGGGAAAACCGGATCTCAGGAGTTGCGCGGGCCGGAAGTCGCAGCAACCTCGATGATCGGGTTGGGCAACTGGCGCATCGTGCGCACGAAGACTTCCACGATGGCGCCATCGAACTGCGCGTTGGCGCAGCGTTCGAGTTCGGCGAGGGCATCCGTCGCGTTGCGCGCCTTTTTGTAGGTGCGGTCGCTGGTGATGGTGTCGTAAGCGTCGGCGACGGCGATGATGCGCGCGCCCAGCGGAATCTTTTCCCCGGTCAGCGCCTCGGGATAGCCGGAGCCGTCATAGAATTCGTGGTGGTGGAGAACCATTTCGCGGATGCGCGCGAGCGGCGTGAGCGGGTCCAGAATCTTCGCGCCAAATTTCACATGGGACTTCATGGTTTCCCACTCTTCGGGATTGAGCGGGCCGTTCTTGTTCAGAATATTTTCCGGGATTCCCACTTTGCCGATGTCGTGCAGAACGGCGCCCAGGCGAATCTCTTCCACTTCGGCATCGTTCATTCCCAGGGCTTCAGCGATGAGCGCCGCATAAGCGGAAACCTTCTGCGAGTGACCCTGGGTGTAGTGATCCTTGGCGTCGATGGCGAAAGCCAGTGAAGTGACCGTGTCGAGCACCGTCTGCGGCAGGGCCTCCGGGCCTTGCACGGGGGCGGCGGTTTGCTTGCCGTTGGTCGTTTCCGTGGCGGTGAGGGATTCCGTGAATTGGCGCAGGCGCTGGTAGATTTCCTCGAACGCCTCCGGACCGGTGGAGAAAAGCCGTTTGAGCGTCACGCCCAGATAAGCTTCGAGGACGTCGCGCTTCCATTTCTTCGCTTCGTTGGGATCGAAGTGATCCGCGGTGGAGACGGCGTTGCCGCCCTGGTGTTTCGAAAGATACATCGAAGCGTCAGCAACCTGAATGAGTTCCTGTGGCGAAGAGCCGTGGAGCGGATAGCAAGCGATACCAAAGCTGGCGCTGATATTTTTCTCGCGCAGCAGCGGATCGGCGGAAACCCAGCCGCGAAGCTTGCGGGCCAGCTGCCGCGCGTGCTCCATGTTGGTTTCCGGCATCAAGATGACGAATTCATCGCCGCCGTAGCGCGCGACGACGTCCGAGCGGCGGCAATTGGTTTCCAGAATCTGCCCGACGCGTTGCAGAACGAGGTCGCCTTCAAGATGGCCGTAGAAATCGTTTACGAACTTGAAGCGGTCGAGGTCCATCAACACCAGAGCGAAAGAGCGTCCCGCGCGAGTCGAGCGCTTCCATTCCGCGGAGAGCGCTTCCATGAAGAAGCGGTGCGTCTTCACGCCGGTCAGACCGTCGGTGATGGCTTGCTCCTGCGCCTTCTGGAAGGAAAGCGCATTGTGCAACGCGCCGGCGATGAGATCGGCGAGAGTGCGCAACAGCAGAATTTCTTCCTCGGAGAATTCCACCGGTGTGGAGGACTCGATGTAGAGAATACCGTGGAGCTGCTCCGCGTAGAAAACCGGCAGGGCGATCGCGGAAATGGAGTCGGGCAGCAAAGGTTTCAGCGCGCCATCCGTGGGCGAGGCTTCACGGTAGACGGCCATGTGGCCGTTGCGCGCGACGTGGCCGATCAAGCCGGCGCCCAGCGGAATGCGCTGGCCGAGCGCCCCGCGGCGATTGCCCGCTTCGGCTTGAATCACGATTTCACGAGTCGCGTACTCCAATTGGCCGATGCCGATGTGGTCGTAGGTAAGCCCAGCTTCCAGTTGCTCCGTGATTTTCGCCAGCATCTCGTCGGGATTCAGCGTGGCGATGGCGTTCCGTGAAATTGTGTTGAGCAACGACAGGTGCCGCGCCTTGGTGCGTTCTTCGTTGAAGAGGCGCGCGTTTTCGATGGCGATACTCGCTTCGCTGGCAAGAACTCGCAAAAGTTCCAGATGTCCCTCGTCAAAGGTGCGTTCGTGATCGGAGAACACCGCCATGGCCCCGATGGCATGGTCGTAGGCCACCAATGGAACGCCGCAGAAGCAGCCTTTCGTTCGAATCGGCTCGATGCCGAGTTTTTTGGCCTCCGCGACATAATTGTCGCGAATCAGCACGGGCTGGCGCGTTCGAATGATGTATTCCGTGATGTGATTGCCCACCGGGCGCGTCCTCTTGGGCATGCGCTCGCCGCCAATCATCTCAATGTCAAAATGAATTTCATCGCGCAGCGGATCCAGCTCCGCGATGTAGAAATTCTCGACGTCGAAGAGCCGTCGCAGCTCTTCCCAGACTCTTTTCGTCAGATCTTCTTTGTTCAGCGTGGAACTGAGCGCGCGCCCGATTTCGTTCAGCACGTGCAATTCTTCCGACCGCCGCGAGGTCTGCTGAATCAGGTAGCTGTTCTCGACCGCCATGCCAATCTGGTGCCCCAACGCCAGAAGCAGCCGCAACTCGGCAGGCGTAAAGCGGCGGTTATCCGGTGTCCCGAGGAGCAGCACGCCGAAAGCTTGCTCTTTCGCTTGAAGGCTAATGGCCACCACACTGCGAAGTCCCTGCTGGAGAGCCAGCTCGCGGAAGCGCCGGATGGACTGTTCCTTTTCCAAAGCGGAGAGCGAGTCGTCGCGAAGGTCGCGGAAACCGAGCAATCCGCCGAGGCGCGCCACCAGGCTGACGAGATAATCGTCCAGGCCTTCGTTCTGTGCGGCGCGGCAGAATTCATCACTCAGCCCGACCGCGACGACGGACGTCGGACCCTGGGGGTCCCCGTGATGAAGAAAGAGCGCTCCAGCGGGAAGCCGCACGACGCCCAGGACGCGGTCCAGGGCTTGGGAGAGCATGCGCTGAATTTCCCCGCCGACAAAACTTGAAGTCGCAAGGTTGAGGTTTGAGAGCGCCAGCATGTTGCGCTCGATGCGGCGCTTTTCCTCTTCGTAAAGCGCCATGACCATCAGCATAGCCACGAAAGCACACGGGGCGGTGGCGACCACGCTCATGCTCGAGCCCTGCAAATCCGGCGAGTTTTTCAGGAAATGGAGCGCACCCCACAACAATCCCCAGCATGCAAATGAAACGCCGAGAAGCCGGTCGGCGAGCGTTTCTTGCCGCCGGCTCTCCTGCCAGAACACCGCCGCCACGGCGATGTACAACAAGGAGCCTGGAATGACCTCGGAAACCTGGAAGGTGTCGGCCGCATTCGCCGCCGCCCACATGCCGAGGAAAACGGCCATGGTAAGCGCGGGAATTTTCCAGGGCTTCCGCTGCGAGTAAACCTGCGCGCCCAGGAAAAAAAGCAGTCCGGAGAGCGAGTAGAGCCAGTGATCGAGTGCGTTCTCGAAGCGGCTGGAAGGCGTCCACGGTGCGAGCGCCGGCACGACGTAATGGGAACCGAAAACAACCCAGCCTGCCGTCCAGAGAATCAGGTAGGACTGGCGCTTGATGCTGTAAATGTACGCAAAGAAGCCCGCCACCAGGAGCGTGGCGATCAGCAGCGCCAGTGCTATGAAATTCTGGTGCATCAAGACCACGTTCGATTCTCCGTCCGCATCGAAGACGGCAATCCCCACGTCACGAAAGCGCAAATCTCCATCGCGTCCCAATGTATACCCGCACGCCCGCCAGCCGCACGGAAGGACAATCGTGCGGCGACGCAGGAAGGCGGCGCCGGTACACAAACAAAGTACTTGTGATTATGGGGTACAGAAATTTCCGGAAGCAAGCGTACAGCGGTACTGGTGGCCAAAGAGACAGCAGCCCCGTGGTAACCGATTCAATACAAAAAGGAGGTGGCTTTCGCTTCCGTTTCAGTAATCCAGCGCTTGTCACGGGCCGCCGGCCGGCCCTCAAATTCCTGCGGAGGTGCGGCGTTCGAAGCACCCGGAATTGAGGTACGCCATCATTTTGTCGGCTCCACAATCTGGACATGACGGTGCTCCAGCAAGTCTCCGGTCGCGTGGTCCACCTGGGCCACGGCGACCTGAAAATTCACCTGCGACTGAATGAGATTCAGCGCTGCCTGGGCCAGCTGCGTTTGCGCGTCGAGAACGAAAAAGACCGTTTCCGCTCCCAGTTCGTACTTCCGTTCATCGGCACGAAGTGACTGCTGCGCGAGGTCCAGGGCGACTTTGGAAGCTTCCATGGAAATCTTGGCTTCTTCGAGTGCATGTACGGCGTTACTGACTTCGAGCGTGATGCTCTGCGTGGTGCGGCGCTGCTGGTATTGATCGCGGCGGCGGCTCACGGACGCATCCGCGAGGTTGGCTTCCGCATTATGGTTTTTAATGGGGAGAGTCAGCGAAAGACTCGCACCGTAGGCGGGATAAGTGAAATGAAAACTCTGGCTGAGCCCGTCGCCAAGGCCGGTGGTCTTAATGAGTTGGGGAGGAACGGCAGTATTGAACTGGTTGCCGGCAACGCCATTGCCGGAATAAAACCCGGAGAGTTCGAGATCGGGTTTCAGGCTGTTGTGCGCGAGACGAATGTTCAGGTCATCGCTGGCCAGTTGTTGGTTGGTGGCTTCCAGTTCGGGGCGGTTGGCGAGGGCGCGAGCGAGCGTGGTAGCGATGTCCGTGCTCGGAAGAGCACCGAGCGGCTCGGGCTGATCGGTAAGCTCGAGGTCGAGAACGCGGACGGCCGGATCGAGGTCAGCCCCAACGACCTGGCGGAACTGATCCTCGGCTTGCTTTAGCGCGTACTCCGCCTGGATGACACCCACGCGGCGCGACGCCACTTGCGACTCCGAGCGGTAAATATCGAGCGGGGGAAGCGCGCCGAGACTTAGCGCTTTTTTATCGTGGTCGTAGCTCTTCTGAGCTTCCTCGAAGGACTTGCGCTGGACAATCAGAGATTCGCGAGCCAGGACGACATTCCAATAATTTCCCACGGTTTGAAGAACGATGTCATTCACTTCGCCCTGAAAAATGGCGCGGGCCTGGTTCAAATTTCGCTGCGCAATCAGGATCGGCGCGCGATTGGGGAAGAAGCCGAAGTTGCGGATCAGCGGCTGAGTAACCGTGAATTGAAGGTTGGTTGCGATGGAAGGGTTCACCAAACTAAAGGAGTCGTTGGTCGATAGTTTGCTGGCGTTGAAGGAAGCTTGAAAATTTGTACCCGTCTGAAAGGTTTGGGCATAGCCGATGGCCGTCGTTTGAGACAGCGTGTCGGGAACGGCGGCTCCCTGAATTTGCGTCAGGGCCGGCGACTTGGTGCGGTTGTCCAAGAAGCTCGAGGTGACCAGCGGATCGAACGGCCCATGGGAACGGTGAAGATTATCTTGTGCGAACTCGATCTGCGAGCGGTCGAGCCGGATGTCGGTGTTATTCGAAAGTGCCAGGCGGATGCTGTCGTCGAGAGAGAGCACGAGCTTCCCGTTGGCGACATGATCTTGCAGACCCTGCGGCGCAGGAAGCGGCGCCGCGGGCTTTTGGCGGCCGCTGATCCCCAGCAAGGTTTCCAGGCGCGAGGCGTTCTGGGCCCGCGCCGAGAAGCAGCAGGCGAGGATCAAGGAAAACCCAACGAGGAATAGACGCACCACTCTCATCGTTCACCCCCAACGGATTTTTTTGCGCAACGTTGCTGTTACTCGTAACGAATCGCTTCGACGGGATCAAGCCGCGCCGCCTTGACCGCCGGATAAATGCCGAAGATGAGGCCCACAGTGATGGAAACCAGGAAAGCCAGAAGTATGGAGCCGATGGTCACCACAGTGGACCATCCCGCCAAAAGTGCGATGAGTTGCGACATAGCGAAACCGAGGACCACGCCCAGCAGGCCGCCGGCAAAAGAGATGAGCACGGCTTCGATCACGAATTGCCGGATGATGTCCCACCGTCTCGCTCCGACGGCGCGGCGCACTCCAATTTCACGCGTGCGCTCAAGGATTGCCGCCAGCATGATGTTCATGATCCCGATCCCGCCCACCAGCAGCGAAATGGAGGCGATGGCCACCATGACGGTGTTGAAGAGTTGCTCGGTGCGCTTCTGCTGGGCCAGCAGTTCGGCAGGGACGATCACGCTGAAGTCCCCCGCATTGTGATGAGAGGAATTGAGAATGCCACGGACGACTTCTGCGTCCGTGGTGCTGGTATTCGCGGATGCGAGATGCAGGTACATTCCGTCGATTTCGTCTTTGAGATCGCTTTGAGAATCCTCAAGGCGGTAGCGGACGGAATTCAGCGGGGCATAAATCAGGTTGTTCATGTCCTCGGTGCGCACTCCAGAAACCTCGGTCTGGCTGGCGAGTTGCGGCGCCACGATACCGATGACGTGACACCACTGTTCGTTGAGCTTGATGTACTCTCCTACTCCCTGGCCGGCGCCAAACAAGCTTTCTTTCGCCGCTGCTCCCAGAACGCAGACCGGCGCCGAAGCCGCATTATCGGAGGCGTCAAAGAAGCGCCCTTCCGTAACACGGAGATGCCCGATTTCCAGGTAACCGGCTTCGACGCCGTAAACAATCGGAGAGTCCTGCTGTGGCTTTGGCAGGATTTTTCCCGGAGTGAACCGTTTGCGCGGAGTGCCATCCTGAATATCGGGCACATTCTGCCGGATGATTTCATAATCGCTGAGCGTGAGGCCGGGCGAGTTTTTGCGGACTTTCTGCAGCTCCTGCCAGTTGTGAGCTTCCTTGGCTTCCACAATGAGATTGCGAACGCCCAACTGCTCGATGAAGGCCATCACTTTTTGTTGAGCACCCGCGCCGATCGAGAGCATGGCCACCACCGCAGCGACGCCAAAAATCATCCCCAGCATGGTGAGCAGGGAGCGCAGCTTGTGGCTGGCAAGGTTTTCGAAACCGAAAATGAGATCAGGAATCCATTGTTCCAGGGATCGTGGCTCCGCCAGTGAGGTGGCTTTCATGGTTGCGTGAGCGGCCTCAAATGGCGCCTGGTCCCAGGCTGGGAGCGGAACTGCCGCCGGAATTGGGCTTGCCGGTGAGCTTGGCCTCGGGGTTCACCAGCGCGACCACAGTTCCCAGAGGAATCCCGTCCAGGATGGCCCGTCCTTCGCTGAAGGCGCGGACCTTGACTTCCTGCATTTCGAAACCGCGGCTGCGCTTGCAATACACGATCTTCTTGCCGTCATGCTCGAAGATGGCTTCGCTGGGAATAGAAACGGCACGCGTGAAGCGGTCGCCCAGGACGCCCAAGCGGACCGCGAACCCGGGACGCAATCGTGGATCCGCGCGGTCGAGTTGAATAGCCAGGTCAAACTTGCGCTGCACGTTGTCATCCCAGAACTGGTGAGCCGTGGCCCCGCCAACCCTTTGCACTTTGCCCGAAAAGGTTTCGCCGGGCAGCGCATTGATCTGAATATCCACGGCTTGTCCCGCCTTCAGATTGGTGCGATCCGTCTCTCCTACCTGCGCCGAAACTTCCAGATGCGAGATGTCGATCACCTCCGCGATCGGTCTTCCCGAATTCACCTGATCGCCGACGTGATAGTCGGGGAGCACCATGCCATCCGTAAAGAAGCCGCCGGTGGAATCGCGATTGCCCATAATGACCACCAGGCCGTCGATGGGCGAGGTGATGCGCATGTTCTTGATGTTTTGCTCGGCCTGTTCCATCGCCAGGCGGGCCTTGTGGCGTTTTTCCTGGCTGATCGCCAATGCCGCGTCGTTCGAAGCGCCGTGTGACTTAATGTCCTGCTCCAGCTGAGCCAGAGCGCGCTTGGCTTCTTCCAGAGCCAGCAGATTCTTCTGCCCATCAATCTTGCTCACCAGCTCATTTTTGCTGACCTCGAGTTCCGCGCGCCGCACCGCGTATTTTGCTTTCAGCAGCGCCGTCCGGTCTTCGGCTGTTTGCACGGCGGCGTCCGCCTGGGCTTTGACGATCTCCTGCTCGGCTTGCTCGAGGTCGCTCTGGTTTTGCTCCCGGTTGTACTCCTGCTGGCTGGGATCAAATTCGAGCACCACTTCGCCGGCGTGCACCTGGGCTCCGTAACGTGCCAGCTTGATGATCTGCAGCGTTCCGCCGGCGATTGGCGGAGACGAAATGACTCGGGACTGCTCGGTGCGCAAATAGCCCGTCGTCGATACTTTGAGTTGCAGATCCGCTTCCTTGACCGTGGCGGTCGGAACCTCCAGCTCCGTGGCCAGCACGCTGCTCTGCCGGCAGCCGGCGCTGCTCCCTCCCAGCACGAAAAGAAGAAGCACGACGTTTAATTTTGCACTTCTGTTTTTCACCGATTCACCGTAAGTTTCCTAGCGCGCCAGAGTTGGATCTCGAAGAGCAATCTGCTCGCCCGGATTTAATCCTTTGCCGATGAGTGCTTCCTCGGGGTTCTGCCGGGAAACTTCCACCACCGTCTCTTCAAACGTCGAACCGCGCCGCACGTAAACGACGCTTCGCCCGGCCTTTCGAAACAAGGCCGTCACGGGAATTACGATCCCGTCAGGCATGCGTGCCACCGCCACGCGGATGGTCGCGCCCATTCCCGGCGTAAGACGGGAATCGCTCCCGCCCAAAGCCACATCGACCGCAAAATTTCTGGGCAAAGGCCACCCCGCGTTGAAGTCCAGGCTGGCGGTTGGGCTTATCGCCTCGACGTGCCCATCGAAAGTGCGGTCGGGCAAGGCATCGATGCGCACGCTGGCGGATTGGCCCGATTTCAATTGGCCTCGTTCCGCCTCTTCGACGCGCGCGGAAATCTTCAGTGATGTGGCGTCGGGAAGTTCCGCAATCGCGGCACCCGGCCAGGCACGGTCACCCGCTTTAAATGGCGTGGGCCCGCCTTGAGGCTCCCAGTGGTTTTGCACCGCCACCACGCCGTCGAGGGGCGCGTGCAGGCTCAGCGTTGCCAGGCTGCGCTCGTCCTGCTTTACCTGAAACACGGCCTGGTCGTATTTCTGTTTCTTGCTGCCCAGGTCCGCGCCAGCTGACGAACGGTCCGCTTTGAGCTTCGCTTCGTTTTCCTTGAGCTTCTGTTCGGCGTCCGCGACTTTCAGCTTGGCCTGTTCGCCTTCAATCACGGAAAGGATTTCCTGCTTGCTCGCGTCCATGCGCGCTTTCTCTGCGTCGAATTTCGCGGTCATCACATCGGTCAAGTCCTGTTCTTCTTTCAATCGCGCCGCCGCCCGTGATTGATTGATTTCCGCTTCGGCGGATTTGACCGCCGACTGGTCCTGCGCCAGCTTCTGCTTTACTGTCGTCGCGTCGAACTCGACCAACAGATCGCCTTTTTTGACTTTCGTCGCATTGCCCACGATGTTGACGATCTGCAAGTCGCCGGCCGAGTAAGGCGCCGCGATGATCACCGAACGAAGCGCCTTCACGTCGCCCTTGATTTCCAGCGAATCCACGAAATCTTTTCGTTTCACCTCCGCGGTCGGCAGCTTCACCGCGGAATTTGCCAGCCGGAAGGCGCCAAACCCCAGGCCCGCGATGATCAGGACGGCCGCTCCAGCGAAGAACTTCCATCGCGGCTTCCATTTTTGAATTCCGCGCATCATCGCCCCTCTGCTCCCGGCTGCTCTTCTGCCGCGACTCGGCGGATAAGTTCTCCCTCTTTGATTCCAGAGACGACCGCGACTTCCAGGTCGTTTTGCGGGCCAGTTTGCACCTGGCGCTTTTCGAAGCCCGAAGAGCTTTTCACCCACACAAAAGAGTGTCCCGGCTCAAAGGCGACGCTCTGGCGCGGAACCGCCAGGATGCTTTCTTGCGAGCCGAGATCCAGATCCATCGCCGCGGAAAGATCGGGCAGGAGCTTGGGGTCGGTGCCCTGAATGGAGAAGCGCGCGGTGAACGACCGCACCGTTTCCGTGAATTGCCCGGTATGGCCGAGCGGGGAAACATCTTCGAGAGTCGCTGCAAAGGCGATGCCTGGGTACGCGTCCAGATGCATCTGCGCTTTCTGGCCCGTGCGGACTTTCAGCAGGTCCACCTGGTTGAGATCGACGCGGACTTCCATCAGCGAAGGGTCCACGACTTCCAGAAACGGCAGCCCGGGCCGCACCTGGTCGCCCTGCTGCACCGTGCCCATGCGCCCGCCCAGCCAGATGGTGTTATAAACGACCACGCCCGCCATGGGGGAACGCACCGTCATCTTCGCGGCGTTACTCTGCGCGTAGCGCATGGCCTCCTCGGCGTGCCTTTTCTGAATCTCCACAATGCGGATGTTGGCGGTCGCGGCGGCGCGCTTCAGTTGATAGGTTTCCTTCCACTGCTTCAACGTGGCTTGCGCTTCATCCACGGCTTCCTGATTCTTTTCTGCGTCGATGCGCGAAACAACTTCATTGCGTTGCACCTCGAGCTGCGCGCGCTGCAATTCGTCTTCCGCCTGTTTCATCGCGGAATCATCCTTGGCGCGCGCGATGTCCTCCTCCGCCTGCTTCTGTGCCACCTGGCTCACGAGGCCTTCGTACGCGCTCTTCTTGTCCAGGTAGTCCTTGGTCTGCGCCTGCGGGTCGAATTCCACGAGGAGATCGTCCTTCTTCACCTGGGTTCCGGCAGGGGCAAGCTTCGTGATGATCATGGAGCCGACCTGTGCGCCTTCGAGTTTCGGCGCCAGAACTGCAAACGACCGCGAAGCCAGCGTGGTTCCGTTGAGCCGTAGCGTTTGGGTGAACTTCTTTTTCTCCACCCGGATGGTCGGCTCGCCCCGGCTAGCGGTGGTTTGGCCTTGCCGGAAGTGCATGTAAAAAAAGGGAATCGCCGCCAGTACGAGCAGGGAAGACGTGCCCAGGAAGAAGGCCTTGGGTTTCCCGCCGAAATAGGAGGTTAAATTCATGCGTTCAGAGCGACCCGGAGACGAATCGGGAAGATGCACCCATTCTGCGTGTTTGGATTTCGCATCCGGCGAATTGGTTGTGTCTGCGCATGCTGCCAAATCCGCCTTCCCTCAGCCACAGAGTTTAGCCCATTCAGAGGACCAGGAATATGTTCGGATTGGGTTGGACCGCCCGCCCCACCTTCTTCTATGACGTACAAAGCGGGCAGTTTGTCACAGGATTCTCAACAGTTTCCGCTCTTGTCAAACCCTGCCCCGTGGAGAAACCGATGTACGGATGCGAGAAAACTCGGCCATTGCTTGAAAAAGGACATGGGGTCAGTTTCCGATTACCGCTGCCGTTACCGGTCCAAAACCACCTCTCCGGTAATCCGACTACACGTCCAACGGGACGCCGTCACGGTCAGTTGCCGTCCTTCGAGTAACTAAGAGCCAACCCAAGTTCATAACCACGAAAAGCACGCCCCCTACCCCTAATCGTGTGAAAAATGCCAATCGTCGGGTCTTCGCATATTCCTGTGCCACGACGACCATGTTGTCGAGGGTCGGATTTTTGGCGTAGTTATGGACGGCCACAGTGTAGTCACGCCTATCTATGAAAACGGGGACCAGGATTGCAATCAGAGCGGAGAGCGCCGCTGTTATAACCAATCGCGAAAGTAGGCGACTAACGGGTTTCATTGGTTTCAGGACCGGATAGTCCCATTTTAGGATTCAATGAACCTTGGGCCGTGATAATGATGAAAGGCGGGGCCTAAGCGGTTACCTGCTTGTGGGACCGGTCTTCTGACTTGGATCATTGGAAAACAAATCCGCGTGTAATTAATGAATGTCTGGCACATGCCCGCAGCGGTAATCGGAAACACACCCACTGCCGAAAACCGGCCAATTGGACGGAAACTGGCGCTTTCGGTACACTGAATCGCTCAATTCCAGCGGAAAGACGCTCCAGACCATGGTTGATTCCAGCAACAAGACAGCGGGTGTGCGGGTGCGATTCGCCCCGTCTCCCACCGGCTACCTGCACGTCGGAGGAGCGCGCACCGCCCTGTTCAATTGGCTCTTCGCGCGCCACCACGGCGGCATGATGATTCTTCGCGTCGAGGACACCGACGCCGAGCGCAACAAGCCGGAACTCGTGCAGGGCATTCTCGATGGGCTGAAATGGCTGGGCGTGAATTGGGATGAGGGGCCGTTTTACCAGTCACAGCGAACGGAACTATACCGCGCGGCCGGGAAAAAATGTCTGGCAAACGGCAGCGCGTTTCTCTGCTATTGCCCTGCGGAAAAATATGCGGGCGGGGACCACGCGGAGGCCGCTCAGGACGAAGAGCCCAAGAGTGGCGGGCCGCGGCGCGTCACGCGCTGTTCTTGCCGCGACGGAAAGCCGTCCACGCCGGGAGCGAAGCCGGCCGTCCGCTTCAAAGTTCCCGTTGGAGGAACGACAAAATTCCAGGACGCGGTTTTCGGGGAGCGCGAGTTTTCGAATGATGAGATTGAAGATTTTGTCCTGCAGCGCTCCGGCAAAGGCGAGGAGGAATTCGGCCAGTCCATGTACCAGCTCGGCGTGGTCGTTGACGACATCGATATGCGCATCACGCACGTGATTCGCGGCGCGGACCACATTTCGAATACGCCCAAGCAGGTCCTCTTGTACGGCGCGCTCGGCGCCACGCCTCCGGTCTTCGCGCACGTTCCATTGATTCTCGGCGCGGACAAATCGCGCCTTTCGAAACGCCATGGCGCCACCGACGTCAACATGTACCGAACGGAAGGATTTCTTCCAGAAGCCTTCCGGAATTTTCTCGCGCTGCTCGGCTGGTCCCCCGGCCACGATGAAGAATTCATTCGAACGCTGGATTTGATCGGGAAATTTTCGCTCGAAGGCGTGAGCCGCACCAACGCCGTTTTCGATCGACCGAAACTCGAGTGGTTCAACACGCAATATCTACAGAAACTTCCGATCGAGGAGCTGCTCCCCGAAATTGAAAACGAATTGAAGCGCAGCGGCTTATGGAAACCGGAGTGGGCCTCCGGCGCCGCCCCCGGCCCGGATGGAAGAGACCACGCGTGGTTTGCACGCACCGTGGACTTGCTGCGCCCGCGCGTGCGCTTGCTGCCGGATTTTTCTTCATGGTCGCGCGCGTTTTTCAGCGACGACTTCCCGCGCGACCCGGCGGCCAAGGAAAAATTCTGGAAAGATCCGAAAGTACCGGACCTCCTCGCGAAACTCGCCGCCGCGCTCGAAGCGCTCCCTGAGTGGAACCACGACGCCTGCGATCACGCCTCCCGCGCCGTCGCCGAAGCCGGCGGCGTGAAAGCCGGCTTGCTTATCAATGCTACGCGTGTGGCCATTGTCGGCCAGGCGGTGGCCCCGCCGCTCTTCGATACCATGGTCGTCCTCGGCCAGCGGCGCGTCGTCGCTCGCCTCCGTGACGCGCTCGCTTCCTTTGCTTCCACTGGCTAATCCGCAATCTCCAGGGCCGGGCTCTCTTCGAGGATCAGCCAGCACCGAACCAGGCCCGCCAGGTGTAGAATGTCGCTGCCTCGAATCTGTTGCCAAAGTTCGCCTTGATCCTTCCCACTTAGCGGATCGATCGGGACTGTTCGCTGTTGGAGGGAGACCCATGCTGATTCGCCGCCTGAAATCGTTCTTGCTTTCGTTGTGCGCTTTGTTGTTTTTTGCATCGCTGGCCGCCGCACAAACGAAGCTGCTGCGCTTCCCGGACGTCCACGGCGACAAAGTTGTTTTCACCTACGGCGGAGATTTGTGGCTCGCGTCTACTTCCGGCGGTATGGCCACGCGCTTGACCGCGCATCCCGGCCTCGAACTCTTCGCCAAGTTTTCTCCGGATGGCAACTGGATCGCTTTCACCGGACAGTACGATGGCGACGAGCAGGTCTACGTTATTCCTGTGACTGGCGGGATTCCCAAGCAGCTCACCTATTACCCCGCGCGCGGGCCGCTGCCTCCGCGCTGGGGCTACGACAACCAGGTCTACGGCTGGACGCCTGATGGCAAGTCCGTCGTCTTCCGCTCCGTGCGAGATCATTTCGACCTCGGCGACTGCCAGCTCTACACCGTCCCGGTGGAAGGCGGGTTGCCGCAACCTCTGCCCATGCCGCTATCCGGCGCGGGAGATTTTGCTCCCGACGCGAAGAAAGTCGTCTACTCGCCGCTCTTTCGTGATTTCCGCACCTGGAAGCGCTACTCCGGCGGCTGGGCGCAGCAGCTTTATATTTTTGATTTGAAAACTCACAAGGCGGAAAAGATTACGGACGATCCCCGCAGTCATCGTGACCCCATGTGGATCGGTGACAAAATCTATTTCGCTTCGGACCGCGACGATACCCTGAACCTCTACGTCTACGACCCCAAGACCAAGAAGACCGATCAAGTTACGCACAGCAAGAAATGGGATTTGCGTTGGCCCAGCACCGATCACAAGAACCAAATCATTTACGAAATGGACGGCGAGCTGAATATCCTGGACACCGCTACCGGGCAATCGAAACATATCTCCATTCAAGTTCCCACGGACGCCGTCGCCATGCGGCCCTCGCACGTTTCCGCGGAGCGCCAGATTGAGGGCTTCGCGTTGAGTCCGAAGGGCGAGCGCGCCGTGTTTGTCGCGCGTGGCGATGTCTTCACTGTACCCATCGAAAAGGGCCCGACCCGCAATCTGACGAATTCCTCCAACGCGCACGACAAGGGAGCGCGCTGGTCCCCTGACGGCGCGAAGATTGCCTTCATCTCCGATCTCGACGGAGAAGAGGAACTCTATCTCATCAATCAGGACGGTTCGGGAAAACCGGAAGAGCTGACCCATGGATTGAAGGCCATGCTCTACGCACCCGCATGGGCGCCCGACGGCAAGCGCATCGCCTTAGGCGACAAAGACGGAAAGCTCTACGTCCTGGCGCTCGACGATAAGAAGCTCACACAAGTGGCGCAAAACACGCGCGATAGGGTCCACGATTACACGTGGTCGCAGGACGGTGGCCACCTGGCTTTTGTCATGGATAATGCCAATAATTTCAGTTCCATCTACATCTGGAGCGTCGCGGACGGCCAGGTGCACCGCGTGACCAGCGATCTTTTCGATGCCGGGCAGCCGTCGTGGGATCCCGACGGCAATTATCTCTTTTATCTGAGCACCCGAAATTTCGCTCCGCAATTGAGCGGAATCGAATTCAACTACGCCACCAATCGCGGCGCCAGTATCTTCGCTCTCACCCTGCGCAAAGACGGAAAAAACCCCTTCCCCCCGGAAAGCGACGAAGTGACCATCGCTAAGGAAGGAGAAAAGCCTGCTGCCGGCGACAAGGAAAAACCCGAAGAAAAGAAAGAACAAAAAAAGAAAGAGTACATTCGAATTGATTTCGATGGCTTGTCCGATCGCGTGACGCGCGTTCCGGTCGAAGCGGACAATTATGGCGGCCTGGTCGCCACGAAAGAGTATTTGATTTACGCGCGCGGGGGCGCCCCGTTCTACGGCCGCGAATCCTACCCGCCAGCCGCGCTGGTGCTCTTTTCCTTCAAGGACCGCAAAGAGAACACCCTTGCGGAAGGCATCCGTGGGTATGCGGTGTCCGACGATGGAAAAAAGATTCTTGTCCGCCATGAACGCGAGTTCAAGCTCTACGACGCCAAGCCCGAAGGCAAAAGCAACGCAAAAACTGTTTCCACGGCGAACCTGATGGTGGACCGTGTTCCTCAGCAGGAGTGGGCGGAAATTTTCAATGAAGTGTGGCGGCGATACCGCGACTTTTTCTATGTGAAAAACATGCATGGCTATGACTGGGAAGGTTTGCGCGCACAATATCGCCCGCTGGTGGACTACGTCGCGCACCGCTCCGACCTCAACTACGTGCTCGGCGAGATGGTCGCGGAGCTTAGCGTTTCTCACGCCTATCTGGATGGAGGCGATTTTGAAATTCCCAAGCGCCCGCCAGTCGCGCTACCCGGCGCGCGGTTCAAGCTCGACGCGGCTTCTGGACGCTATCAGATCAGCAGAATCTATCGCGGGCAAAACGAAGAGGAATCTTACCGTTCGCCGCTGACCGAAGTGGGCGTGGACGTCAAGGAAGGCGACTACGTTCTCGCGATTGATGGCAAGGAACTGACCGCGAGCGATAACCCTTACAAATTCCTTTTGAACAAAGCCAACCGGCCAGTTCAACTTACGGTGAATTCAAAGTCCTCTTTCGACGGCGCACACCAAACCAGCTATCGCCCCATCACCGCCGAGCGCAGTTTAATTTATCTCGACTGGGTTACTCGCAACCGTGAAGCTGTTTCGAAAGCCACCGGCGGCCGCGTCGGATACATCCACATTCCGGACATGGGCGCGGAGGGCATCAGCGAGTTCATCAAATACTACTATCCGCAGATTCGCAAGGAAGCGTTGATCGTCGACGTGCGCGGAAACGGTGGCGGCAACGTTTCGCAGATGCTCATCGAACGGCTGCGCCGCGAACTGCTAGGCACGGAATTTGATCGCATCGATCAGCAGACGGGCACGTATCCCGACGCCGTTTTTTACGGACCGAAAGTTTGCTTGATCAATGAAACCTCCGCCTCAGACGGAGACATTTTCCCGTATATGTTTCGGCAGGCCGGTCTCGGCCCGCTGATTGGAAAACGGACTTGGGGCGGCGTCGTTGGAATTTCTGGGCGCGGGCCGCTCATCGACGGCGGCACGGTGTTCGTTCCGGAATCCGCCAGCGCATCCACCACCGGCAACTGGGTGATCGAGGGACACGGCGTGGACCCTGACATCGTTGTCGAAAACGATCCCGCATTGGTGATCGAGGGCAAAGATCCGCAGCTCGAGCGAGGAATTGCCGAGATCATGAAAGCGCTCGAAGCCAATCCAAAGAAGTTGCCGCCGCGTCCTTCCGATCCGGTGAAGACGCCGAAGCGCTGAAGCTCCCTCGAGGTTTTCGCGGCGAGCAAATCTGCGGACGAAAAATCCGCTAATACACAATTAAAACTTATCGAGTCTCTTCAGCGAAACTCCCGGCTTGGGTGCGGGTTTTGCTCTACTGCGCCTTGAAAAATTCCGCGTGGGCCGGCTTTGAGTCGGAGGCGGAAGCGGCGACGTTGAGCACTGCGTTGAGCGGGAGCGTGGCCGGAGGCAAGCAGAGTTCCGTGCTGCAAGCCTGGTAGCGCAGCTTCAGTGCGATGTGCTGTTCGCCGAGCGGGGCGTTCGCCAGCGCGGTCACAGGCAGGCGGAGGATCACCGTGTCCTGGTAGACATTCAATGGTTTTTTGGAGAAGGAGAAGTTTTCAAGTTTGCCTTTGGGATAGGAAACTTCGCCGTTGCTGAAGCCGACGGGCAGTTCTGCTTTGAGATCGGTGGCGATGAGATACTCTTCGGATTTTTCGCGGGCGTTGACGTGGAAGCCTGGGCGAATCTTCATGACCACGGCGATTTGGAAGGAGCTGCCGCGGCCGGCGGGATCGAGCGAAGCGTAAACCTCCGGTTTGACGACGTCGCGGCCGGAGGGAACTTGCGCGAACAGTGCCAAGCACAGAGCCAGAGTGCCGATTGAAATGATGCCTGCTTTGATTTTCATAAGGTGACCTGAGCGCCCAGCTGCTGAGAGATGACGCGGCTCATGACCGCGCGGAGATCTTCTCCGGTTTTTTCCAGCACAAAAGAATTCCGCGAGGCGTTCCAGCCAAGCTTGAAGCTGGTGGAAAGCGCGGAGATCCAGATTTCACGGACGGGGGTGTTGGGTGAAATTACGAATTTGGCCTCTTCGGGTTCGTCGAAAATAACTTCCAGCTTGCCGGATTCGCCTTCGACGTCGAAACCGTGCTCATCGCCGGCGGTGAGCATGCGCTTCTTGAGATCTTCGAAAGCGGCGTCGGCTTTGTGGTGAAAGTCTTGTTCCTCGAGCATGGACTCAGCGTACACGACTGAATTTTCGGGAGCAAGGGAAGGTGGTGAGGGCTCGCTCGCCAGCTGAAACGTATGTGGCCGATTGCGTTTGGACTGCGCTGGTGAAACACTTCCATTCGTTCTTGCACTACTTTCCATAAAGAGGGCGCTCATGGAACATCGATTCGCCACACCAGCCAGAAGCTGGAGCAGGTCGGGCAGTCCAGCTACCCATACGATCCTTTGTCTATGTGCCGTGTTGATCCTCGCGAGTATCGCCAAGGCATCCGCGGCGACGGCACTCAACAAAACGGAGCGGGCGGTGGTTGAGGGAGTTAATTCGGGCGACGGGACCGATCTCGGAGCGCTGCCGGACAAGACCATCAGCGCGGATTTCCTGGGCAGGTTAATCGCCGGGGAAATACCCGGAACAAAGATGCGCCACAACGGCATACAACTGAAAAATGCACGCATCGAGGGAAATTTTGACATCAGCGGAGAGGATGTTCGCGTGCCCTTTACGTGCGAGCACTGCGTGTTTACGGACAATGTTGATATGTCGGACGCCCATTTTTTTCACAACGTGTCTTTCGAGCGCACTACTTTCGATCATGACATCAATATGGATCATGCCGTTGCCGATGGGGATGTGGATATTCGGGACGCCCAATTCGGCGCGGACGTTGATTTTTCTGCCCTGCAAGTGGCCGGCTCACTCTATGTAGGAGGTGCCCATGTCAATGCCGATGGACAACAGGCAAGTTTTGATCACGTCAAGGTGGGCATTCTTGCGGAGTTCAGCAATCTTGAGCTGAAAGGACCGCTCACGCTGGAAAGTGCCGAGCTGAATCAGCTACGCCTCGGACGCGATATGAATTTGTGCAACTCCTGCACGGGAATCCGGACGGCGCCTTCGATTGATTTGGAACAAGGGGCGATTCACGGCGAATTAACGATTCTGGGACTGAAACTGGACAATTTCTATGCTTCCGGACTCGACGTGCGCGGCCGGGCCATCTTACAAGGGCTGCAAATCACCAGCGGCGCCGACTTGCGCGGCGCTCGCTTTCAATACTTGATCCTCGCCAACGATGTGACCTGGCCCAATCAGAATGCCTCCGTAGGCGCGCGCACACAACTGGATGGCATCACGATTTCGCAGATTGAAGTGCAGGACGCCCGCAATTTCGATCCTTCTGCGCCCGCCTACTATCCAGCGACGGATGATTTATATAAGACACTGCTGAAGCAGTGGCCGGACAACGCGGGCTACAGCGCCCGTCCTTACCAGCAACTGGAAACAGCTTTTGCGGCAGCGGGACGTTCCGATCTGGCCGACCTTGCCTACGAATCCATGAAAGACAAGGAAAGGACCAGCGGTCATCTCTCGCTGGTCCAGGAATTTGGGAGCGCGATGTTATCGCTGCTGGTTCGCTATGGCCGCGAACCCATTCGCGCTCTCTACGCAAGTATCGGGTTCATCGTTCTTGGCTGGTTTATTTTTCGCCGGCGAAAATTTGTCGATCCCAAAAAGCCGGAAGACCAAGACAAGAAGTTCAATCCATTCTGGTATAGCCTGGACTTGTTTCTGCCGCTGTCCACTCTGCCCGACGCGGACGTCTGGGCTCCGAAGCAAGACGATCGATTCCGCAGTATCTATGCGCGCGTTCATTCGTTGCTTGGATGGATTCTGATTCCCATTGGCCTTGCCGCCATCACCGGCCTGCTTGTCGTTAAGTGACCGCGACGAGCAAGCGCCAGGATCTTGCCCGCTATCGTGTCAGGCGCGTTCCAGGTCTCTTGCGCCATAAAAAAGCGCGACGAGGCCAACGACGAGCCACAGCGCCAGGGCGTAGGCGGCATACCAGAACGCTTCCTGGGCGGCGGTGACGCGGGGCGGGCTGAAGATGACGAGCGAGCCGGTCGAGCAGACGTGCATGAGCTGACAGACGAGCACGCTTCTTGTGTTGGAGTACAGCCAGGCAATGAGGACACGCATGGCGGTCATAGCGGTGGCGAACGCAAGGAAAAACGGCCACCAGTAGGCACCGTGCGGAGTTGCGGTGCCGAGATAATCGATCACCGGCAAATGCCAAAGGCCCCAGAACAGGCCAAGCAAGATGGCGGCGGCGAGTGCGGGCAGCTTTTGGCGCAGCTTGGGGAAGGCGAAACCCATCCAGCCGATCTCTTCAAAGAACCCTGCGGGAATACCAAAGGCCAGGCCGACCAGAAAACGGTTGGGAGCGTAAACCGGTGATACAAAAGTTTTAAGACACAAAAGGATGGTGAGAACCAAGAGCGGCGGAATCAAGAGCGCGGCATACCAGCGCAACGGGAAGCGAAAGCGAAACATCCGAGAAAAAAGTTCGCGCAGACCAGCGGGGCCATCCACGAGCCGGGTAAGAACGATGCCGGCAACACTTGGACCGAGAAGCATGACGGGAAACATGAGGATCCCGGTCAATTTGGGAAGGGCCTCGCCGCGGAGAAGATGCGGCGCGGCCACAAGCAAAGCGCCGGTCCAGGAGACCGCGAACGTCAGCGCGAAATAGCTCGAGAGAGGGTGGCGGTGAAGAAACAATTCGCGCGGGATAGGGCGCGTTTGTTCTGCCGAGCGACGCGGGTTGGAAATCTCGTTGTTCACTTTTGTTTAGGGAAACAGGTGAGCATCAGGCGTCCTTGATTTCGCGGAGGAGGCCGCTCATAACGTCGTAGACGAATCCGCGCACGGTGATCTGCTTGGAAATCCAGGGATGGGTGCGCAGCTTTTGCAGTTGATGTCGGACGTTTTCGTCGATGTTTTGGAAAGCGTAGAAGAAGGCGGGCGCAATGGCTTCAGTGCCCGCGCGGTTCTGGATTTGGGTGCGCAAATCGCGCTCGGTGGTGTGCATCAACCCGCAGTCGGTGTGGTTGATGACCATGAACTCCTCGCTGCCGAGCAAATAATGCGAGACGACCAGGGAACGCAGCGTGTCGTCGGTGACGATGCCGCCGGCATTGCGGATGATGTGGGCGTCTCCCTCCTTCAAGCCCAGCGTACGCGTCGAGAGGCGCGTGTCCATGCAGGTCAGGACGGCGAGCTTGCGCTGCGGACGCGGAGTCAACCGGCGCAATTCGTGGGTGCGCGCGTAGATTTCGTTGGCGGCGAGGACTTCATCAATGACGCTCATGGCCTGCACAGTCTAGCAAAACTAAGCCGCATTTCGGGTTGCCGGCCTGCCCAGGAGGTGTTTTATTCGCCCGTAAAGAAGCAACGCATAGCAAAAAGCCGCGTTGACCAACCGCGCGGGGAACACGTATAATTATGGTTTGCACTAAGCTCTTGGAGGACCGATGTACGCCGTCATTCAGACCGGGGGAAAGCAGTATCGCGTCGCGCCCGGCGACACCATCCGCATCGAGCGGGTGGAAGGCAAAGTAGGGGAGAAAGTCAATTTTGGCTCGGTGCTGGCCGTGCACACGGACGATAAAAAGATCGTTTTGGGCGCCGATGCCGGCAAAGCTTCCGTGAGCGGCAAAATCGTCTCGCAGGGACGCGGCAAGAAGCTGACCGTGCTCAAGTTCAAGAAGGGCAATCAGTACAAGATCTCTCGCGGCCACCGGCAGAACTTCACGGCCGTGCAGGTCAGCGACATCAAGCTCTAGTTTTTGTAACGGCGGGCTTCAGCTCGGCCGTTTCAATCGAAAAGGATTACGTCATGGCACATAAGAAGGGCGGCGGCTCCTCGACAAACGGCCGCGATTCACACGGACAGAGGCTGGGAGTGAAGCGCTTCGGCGGGCAACTCGTCAACGCCGGCACGATTCTGGTGCGGCAGCGCGGCACGAAGCACCTGGCCGGAGAAAACGTCGGTCAGGGCAAGGATGATACCTTGTTCGCGATGGTCACCGGCTACGTGAAGTTCCAGGACAAAGGCCGTCACGGCCGCTTCATCAGCGTTCAGCCGGCGGAGCAAGCCAAAGCCGCTTTGAACTAGCTGCACTTTTGTGGCACGGACTCTAGTCTGTGCTTTTCTCCAATTCCGCGGTCCGGCTCCGCTGGGCCGCGTTTTTGTTTTTAGCGGGGCTATTGAGCGGAAACGCAGCTCAGCGGTCCGGATGGGAAAAATCTCTTGTAGGCACTGCGCCCATGGGCGGGAATGATGGCAAGTCCGGGCACTTTTTCGTGTAGCTCGTTGAGACGCCCGACGATCAAGTTGGCGAGCGCTCGGTCATTGTCGCTATCCTGCAAGATGAGCGACTTGCCGACGCGTTCTTCGAAGCCGCGCTCGTCATCAACGGCGTCGCCGACATAGAAGAATCGCAGAGTCGGCGATAGATTGGCGAAAATGCCGAGACTCCCGGGAGTATGGCCGCGCAGAGGCACGACGATCACCGTTCCGTCTTTGTAGAGGTCGGCGCTCTCGTCGAATGTTTCGTAGGCCTTCGGTTCGAATTGGAGAGTCGGGACGCCGGCGTGAGGAAGTTTTTGTGCGTACGCGGCAATGACGTAGCCTTTGGCCTGAACGCTGGGTTCGTTGGCGAATTGCAGTTCTTCGCGGGTGAGCAACACAGGCAAGTGCGGTAGGTCCATCAAACCGCCGGCGTGGTCCAGATGCACGTGTGAAAGAATAGCCCAGCGCAATTTGGCGGGATCTTCACCGATGCGACGCAACAATTGAGGCAGGGCGATTTCGGGCTTGAGCTGGCCGGCGAGGAATCTGAGTTTCAGCCAGGTTCCAAACGGATACGCGCGAATCTCTTCGTCAAAGTGGCTGGAGTTTCCCGTATCAATGAGCAGGTCGCCGGCAGGATGCTTTACAAGGACGCTTCCGGCGGTCGAGCCAAAGGAAAAGTCGCTGAAGGTTTTTCCAGTTTCGATCCAGCAAGCCGACACGCCGGGAATGGTGGAAATGGAAGGCGCGACACGAGCATGTGGCGGGGTCGCGGGCAAAGGTGGCCGGCGGAAGTACAGCAGATAGAAGGCAGCAGCGACAACCGCGGCGAGGACAAAAAGTAGCAAGGCCAGGCGTTTGAGCGCGCGGAACATCCGTCGGCGGCCTCCGTTCCGGCTTTCCCGGTGGCAACAGTTTGCTTATGTTATCTTTTTTCCAGGAGTTTTCTTCCTTTGTTTGTTGATGAAGCCAAAATATTCGTGAAGGCGGGCAACGGCGGCAACGGCTGCATCGCGTTCCGGCGTGAGAAATACGTGCCGCGGGGCGGTCCCTCCGGCGGCGACGGTGGGCATGGCGGCAGCATCTATCTCGAAGCCAACATCAACGACAACACGCTTCTCCGCTACCGCTACAATCGCGAATTCAAGGCCGATCGCGGGCGCCACGGCGAAGGCTCCAACTGCACTGGGCATTCCGGCGAGGACATGATTTTGCAGGTTCCGGTCGGCACGCTTGCATTTGATGATCAAACTGGAGAAACCATCGCCGATCTCGCCACGCCCGGCCAGCGGGTCTTGATCGCGCACGGCGGACGGGGTGGGCGCGGCAATCAGCACTTTGCCAAGCCCTGGCACCAGGCTCCGCGCGAGCACGAGGAAGGTTTCCCCGGCGAGGAGCGCCATCTTCGGCTGGAGTTGAAGCTCTTAGCCGATGTGGGCCTTGTGGGTTTCCCCAATGCCGGCAAGTCTACGTTGATTTCCGTCATTTCGGCGGCGCGTCCTAAAATTGCGAATTATCCTTTCACCACGCTGGAGCCCAATCTCGGTGTGGTCAACGCCGATGGCGGCACGGGAGGGCATGGTACGGAGCTAGGGCGCACGTTCGTGGTTGCCGATCTCCCCGGCTTGATCGAGGGAGCGCACCTGGGCGCGGGCCTGGGCATTCGCTTTTTGCGCCACGTGGAGCGCACGCGCCTGCTGGTGCACTTGATTGATACGAGCGACGCGAACGCCGATGAGCCCATCCACGCGTTCGAAGTCATCAACGGCGAGTTGGAAGCCTTCAGCGAATCGTTGATGGAAAAACCGATGATTGTGGTCGCCACCAAGCTCGACGCCACGACCGATCAAACTCGGCTCGAAGCTTTGCGTGATTTCTGCAAGCAGCGCGACTTGGAATTCCATTCCATCTCCGCCGCGACTGGCGATGGCGTGAAAGATCTGGTCCGCTCCATCGCCGACGCTCTGGACAAAATCCCCCGGCCCATTCCTGAAGCCTCTACGGAGTTTCCTGAGGGGTCCGGCCACCCTGTCGAATCGGCGGAAACACCTCTACCCGAGCCAACACCGGGCAAGAATTCGTGAGAAAATGGATTACAGTCCATGTCAGTCTTACTGTAAACAGAGCACTGAAGACTGACGACTCTTTTGGAGATTAATTGACGACCGCGCAAGCGCACCGCACCGCCGCAAAACATCATCCTCGCCGCATCGCGCTCTTTGGCGGTTCTTTCGATCCCATTCACAGCGGTCACCTGGTCGTGGCGCGCGCGGCGGACCGCCGCTTTAATTTCGATGAGATGCATTTCATCCCCGCCAGCCGGCCGCCCCATAAATTGAAGCAGCACCTGGCTCCCTTTCCGCACCGATTTGCCATGGTCGCACTGGCTTGTACCGAGCACCCGCACTTCGTTCCATCGCTTGCCGAAGCTGGCGAGGATTTCAGCGGCACGCAGCTCCACTATTCCGTGGATACTGTGCGTTATTTCCGGCACGTGTACCACGGCCACGGCGACCGCATCTATTTCATCATCGGAGCCGACGCCTTCTTGGACATTCCCATGTGGAAAGAGTACGAAACGCTGCTCGGGCTTTGCGATTTCATCATCGCCAACCGCCCGGGCATTCGCACGGAGGCGCTGCGCCTCGTCATTCCGCCGGATTTGATAGCCCGGCCCGGGACAAAGAAAGAAAACGGGCATCCTTCGCAGGTGGTCGCCGAACTGCAACGAACCACCATTTATCTGCTCGAAAACGTCGCCAATGAAGTTTCCGCCACCGACGTTCGCCGCCGCGCGAACCGCGGCCAGTCCATTCACGGACTTGTTTCCTCGCGCGTCGAGGAATACATTCTCAAACAGGGCCTATACCGGTGAAATTCGAATCGTTGCCGCAGGGTGTCCGCCTGGCTGTTGAAGCCGCACAAGAAAAGAAAGCCGCTGCTATCACTGTCCTTGATCTTGGCGGGGCCGGTGCTTTTACCGATTACTTCGTGATTTGCACCGGCTACAGCACGCCGCAAGTGCAAGCCATCTGCACGGAAATCGAAGAGCAGCTTCACAAAAATCTCCGCCGCTCGCCGGAACACCGCGAAGGGCACCGCTCCGCCGAATGGGCGCTGCTGGATTTCGGCGGGTTCGTCGTGCACGTCTTCAGCGATCAAGCGCGGCGTTACTACGATCTCGAGCGCCTGTGGCGCTCCGTGCCCAAGCTCGAAATCGCCGATGCACCCGAAGGCCCATCCTCCGGGAACAGAACGGGAGGCGGGAACTTCGGACGAGAACACTTTTCGGACGAATCCACTACCCGCCGTCCGCATAGCGGCCGTTCTTCACAATGAACAGCGAGCGATTGCCGTGGATTGCCGAAGATCCTGCATCGCTCCGCCTTTTCGAATTTGCGGAAAAAGTTGCTGTAGCTCCCACCACCTTGCTTATCACCGGCGAAAGCGGGACCGGCAAGGACCACCTCGCGCGTTTGGTTCACGAGCTCGGCCCGCGCCGCGATGCGCCTTATCTGAAAATCGATTGTGCCAGCCTCCCGCCGCAACTGGTCGAAAGCGAGCTCTTCGGCCACGAGCGCGGCGCTTTCACCGGCGCGGTCGAACGCAAGCTGGGCCGCTTCGAACTCGGCGGGAACGGCACTATCGTCCTCGATGAAATTGCCGCGCTCTCCCCGACGGCGCAGGGCAAGCTGCTGCGGATTCTGCAGGAGCGCACGTTTGAACGTCTGGGCGGGACGGAAACTCTGCACATTGAAGCGCGGCTTATCGCCCTGACCAACGTCGATCTTCCCGTCGCTGTGAAGGCCGGCAGCTTCCGCGAGGACCTGTATTTCCGGCTAAACGTTCTGACGCTCACCGTGCCGCCGCTGCGCGAACGCCGCGCCGACGTGCTCCCGCTTGCCGATCATCTGCTGGTGACGCTGCGGGCCGTGCATGGCCGTGCGAATGCTAAGCTGAGCGACCCCGCACGCCGCATGCTCGCTGCCTATGCCTGGCCGGGTAACGTCCGCGAACTTCGCAACGCGCTCGAGCGGGCGGTTGTTTTCTCGCGTGGAAGCCGTGGCGCGCCAGCGTCCAAGAGCGACCTCCTCGAGCCTGAAAATTTTCCGGAAAGCGTTCGCGCCGCCGCACCCGGCGCAGCCAGCACGGTTGCGGGCCTCCGTTCCCTCGAGGAAGTGGAGCGCGAGGTCATCGCCGCCACGCTCGAAGCCACGCATTACCAGATCAGCCGCTCCGCCGAAGCCCTCGGCATCAGCCGCAAAACGCTCCTTGAGAAACGCAAGAAATATGGTTTGAAGTGAAACTCCGCCTGCTCATGCTCGGCAAAACCCGACGCCCCGAGTTGTGCGCCGTTCTCGACGACTACGTCAAGCGCATCAGCCGCGCCTGCCCCATCGAAATCACCGAAGTGCGGGATGCCGATGCCGCCCTAAAAAAACTGGACGCGGACCGTGCCGCCACCGCCGTTCTCCTCGACGCTTCGGGAAAAGTTCTCGATTCGAAGGCCCTCGCCAAATGGCTCGGCGAACTACGCGACCGCGGCACCCGCGAGTTGATTTTTCTTTGCGGCGACGCCGACGGCTTTCCAGACAAGCTTCGCCAGCGTGCCCACCAGAAACTTTCTCTCAGCGCCATGACCTACTCCCACGAACTCGCCCGCGTCATGCTTGCCGAGCAGCTCTACCGCGCCTTCGCCATCCTCTCCGGCAGCCCCTACCCGAAATAGACCGCATGGTGTAAAACCATATTGGCCATGTCCATTTACATAACGCACGACGAAAATCAGCCGTCCGCCACCATCGAGATTCCCCTCGAAAATCCTCTCCCCGATTACGATCTCAACCAACTCGACCACCCTACTCCCCGCGACGTGGATGGCATCCTCGTCTCACAGGGTTTCCGCGACCTCATTGATGACACCCGCGGCGTGCTCATGGATCTCCTGGCCCACCCGCCCTACCAGGCGAATTCTCCCGAGCACGCGAAACTCGATTTCACTCATGCGGCGCCGTTGCCTCTCGAACTCACGCAGCTCACCGGCGCCATCTGCCCCGGCGGCGACGAGACCTACCGCCCCGGCATCTGGATTGTTCTCCGCGATCCCCACGCCAAGCCTGGAAGTTCTCTCACGCAGGCGACCCAGGAGCGCATCGCCTCCATCGCCGCCGAACTGGTGAAACGCCTCCAGCTCGCCTAGCTGCAGCCTCCCTCGGCTTGACCTTTCCTATCCAACTCCGCAAACTCTAATCTTTTCTCAGCGTTTTGAGCTTGCTCATTAAGGCAAACCGTTATGCCGGAAGAAAAGGGACTTCTGATCGTTTACACCGGGCCGGGCAAGGGCAAGACCACTTGCGCTCTTGGCACGGCTTTTCGTGCCGTCGGCCAGGGCCTGCGCGTCCTGATGGTGCAGTTTATTAAAGGTTCTTGGCACTACGGCGAGTTGGACGCCGCCAAGATGCTCGGTGACGACAAGTTTGAAATTCGCCCCATGGGCCGCGGCTTCGTCAAAATCGGCGGCGCGGAAACCGATCCCGAAGACATCAAGCTGGCCCAAGAATGCTGGCAAGCAGGCCGCGACGCCATTTACGGCGGCAAGTACGATCTCGTGGTCCTCGACGAAATCAACTACACCATCAGCTACAAGATGCTCGACGCCGGCGAAGTCGTCGAGGCGCTGAAAAACCGCCCTGATCGCGTCCACGTCATCTGCACTGGCCGCAACGCCCATCCCCAGCTCGTCGAGCTCGCCGATCTGGTCACCGAGATGCGCGAGGTGAAACACCCCTACACCAAGGGTATACTGGCTCAGCGGGGCATCGACTATTAGGCACCTGGCATGCAGCCTCGATTGTTGGGGCGCAACCCGCGGCGGGCACCCGTACTCGGTGGGCAGTTGCCAGCAAGCACGGTTTTTTCTTCATCTGAGAACTGATTACTGAAAACTGACAACTTTCTCCTATGGCCTGGTTCAAGCGCGAAAAAAAATCGATCGAGCAGACCACCCCGCCCGAAGAGCGCCGCGTGCGCACCGAAGGCTTGTGGGTCAAGTGCGAAGCCTGCCGCACCATCGTCTTCCGCAAGGATCTCGAAGCGAATCTTCACGTCTGCCCGAAGTGCCAGTTTCATTTCAAAATGGACTCCCGCCAGCGCCTGCAGATGCTCCTTGACGGCCGCTGGACCGAGCACGACGCGGGCATGACCTCCACCGACCCGCTCAAGTTCGTTGACACCAAGCCCTATGCGCAGCGCTTGAAAGAGGCCAAGAAAAAACTCGGCATGAACGACGCGATCATCACCGCGGAAGGCCAGCTCAACGGCCGTCCCGTGGTCCTTTGTGCTATGGAGTTCGGCTTCATCGGCGGCTCGATGGGCGCGGTCGTCGGTGAAAAAGTGACGCGCGGCATCGAGCTGGCCATCGAGACGCGCCAGCCCTTTATCGCCGTTTCGTGTTCCGGCGGGGCGCGCATGATGGAGGGCGCCATCAGCTTGATGCAGCTCGCCAAAGTTTCCGCCGCCCTTGCCAAACTCGACGACGAAAAACTGCCGTACATCTCCGTTCTCACCGATCCCACCACCGGCGGTGTCACCGCCAGCTTCGCCATGCTCGGCGATATCAACATCGGTGAACCCGGCGCGCTCATCGGTTTTGCCGGCCCGCGCGTCATCGAGCAGACCATCCGCCAGAAACTCCCCGAAGGGTTTCAGCGCTCGGAATTTCTCCTCGAACATGGCTTCCTTGACGCCGTCGTCCACCGCAAGGAACTCAAGGCCTACATCGCCAATTCCCTCGACTTGCTCTTGAATTGAGATGAATTACGACGACTCGGTTCGTTATTTGCTTTCACTCGGCAGGGAACTTGCGGCCCCCACGCAGGCAGCCGCCGCAAAGTTCGATCTTGAAAACATCACCGTCCTCGCCGAACGCCTCGGCCGCCCCGATCGCGCCTACCCGATCGCACACATCGCCGGAACCAACGGCAAAGGCTCGACGGCGGCTTTCCTCGAATCAATCCTGCGGAAGGCCGGCTTTCGAACCGGCCTGAACACTTCGCCGCATCTCGAGCGCATCAACGAGCGCATCCGCATCAATGGCGAAGAAATCGGCGACGAAGCCTTCGCCGAAACCTTTACACGCATTCACCTGCTGACCGAAGAACTCCTCGCAGCGGGCAAACTTCGCGCTCATCCGACGTACTTCGAATGCGTCACCGCCATGGCGTTTGAAGCTTTCGCGCGCGCGCGCGTCGAATTTGGCGTGTTTGAAGTCGGCCTCGGCGGCCGCCTCGATGCCACCAACATCATCTCGCCGGTTGTCACCGTCATCACGCGCGTTGACTTCGATCACGAAAACTTTCTTGGCCACTCGCTGCGGGAAATCGCAGGAGAAAAAGCCGGCATCCTGAAGCGAGAAGTGCCCGTCGTCTTGGCGGAGCAGCATCCGGAAGCTCGCGGAGTGATTCTGGCGCGCGCCGAGGAACTCGGTTGCCCGGTCATCGAGGCGTCGCGGATTTTCCGTGTAGACTCGGAATCCACCCAAGACAGCCTCATCCGTGCGCGCGTGACCGAACTTTCTTCCGGAAATTCCTTCGAAATCGCTCCCAGCCTGCCAGGCCGTTTTCAGTTGGAGAATGCTCTCAACGCCCTGGCCGCAGCGCGCCGTCTGCAAGACCGCGGATTCCGCATCTCCGCCGACGCTATCGGTCAGGGGATCGCTGGTGCCGTGTGGCCCGGCCGTCTTGAAAAGTTGCAGTCCAGCCCCGACGTCTACCTCGATGGCGCGCACAATCCCGGCGCCGCGCGCGAACTCGCTAGATTTCTCGAGCAGAATTTCGCCGGCCGCAAAGTCTGGCTTCTCTATGGCGCGCTCCGCGATAAAGCCGTCGACGAAATCGCCGGCCAGCTTTTCCCGCATGCCCGCGAAGTGATCTTCACCGAGCCGCGCACTCCGCGCTCGATCTCCGCGCCCCGGCTCGCCGAAATCGCGGCACACCACGCTGCGCATTTCAGGGTCATTGTCTCCGCGGAGCAGGCTCTCGACCTCGTTTTAGAGGAAGCCTCGCCTGACGACGCCATTTTCATCACCGGTTCCCTCTATCTGGTCGGCCAGCTTCGCAGCTATTGGAAGACTCATATTTTGGCACATGCCCGATGATTGAAAATAAAAACTGCGGACTTGTCTCCCGGTGGAGCACGATATAACTTGTCCCGACCGGGCCGGGATCGTGCACTACGGTGGAAGAAACAGCATGACTGCCAAAACAAAACTCCAATCATCGCCCAGTAACCCCCTCGTCGGCATCATCATGGGCTCCGGCTCCGACTGGGATACCATGAAGTTCGCCTCCAAGACGCTCAAAGCTCTTGGGGTTCCACATGAATCGCGCGTCGTTTCCGCCCACCGCACTCCCGATCGGCTCTTCGAATACGCCGTCACCGCCGAAAAGCGCGGCATCGAAGTCATCATTGCTGGTGCAGGCGGCGCCGCTCATCTTCCGGGCATGACCGCATCCAAAACCGTCCTCCCCGTCCTTGGCGTTCCCGTCGAATCGAAAGCCCTCAAGGGCCTCGACTCGCTCCTATCCATCGCGCAAATGCCCAGCGGAATCCCCGTCGGCACACTTGCCATCGGCCGGTCCGGCGCGGTCAATGCCGCGCTCTTCGCTGCATCCATTCTGGGAGCAAAATATCCGCGCATACGGGAGGCTCTTCGGGAATTCCGCAGCGAACAGACTACTCGCGTCCTTGCACATCCTGATCCTTCCGCCGCTGCACCGCCCGCCAAGAAAGGGAAGCGCGCGTGACCATCGGCATCCTCGGCGGTGGGCAGCTCGGCTACATGCTCGCGCTCGCAGGCTACCCGCTCGGCTTGCATTTCCGTTTTCTCGATCCTTCTCCCGAAGCTCCCGTAGGCCGCATCGCCCAGCGCGTTACCGCCGATTACACCGATGAAGCCGCACTCGAAAAATTCTCAAGCGGCCTCGAGCTGGTCACCTACGAATTCGAGAATGTTCCTGTGGAGGCCGCCAAGTTTCTTGCCGAGCGCGTTCCCGTCTATCCTCCGCCCGCCGCTCTGGAAGCTGCGCAGGACCGCCTGAACGAGAAGGGTCTCTTTGGGAAGCTCGGCATCGCCACTACCGAATTTGCCGCCGTCTCGAACGCCCGGGAATTAGACGCCGCCGCAAAAACCCTCGGCCTGCCCGCCGTCCTCAAAACTTCTCGCATGGGCTACGACGGCAAAGGTCAGTGGATTCTTCGCACCGCCGAGGATGTTTCGAAAGCGAAGTCTGAACTCCCGAAGGTTCAGCTGATTCTCGAGCGCTTCGTGCCCTTCAGCCGCGAACTCTCCGTCCTCGCTGTCCGCTCGCGCAGCGGCGAAATCGCCTATTACCCGCTCGTCGAGAATCACCATCGTGGCGGCATTCTCCGGCTATCTCTCGCCCCAGCCCCGCGTCTGGAGCCCCACATCCAGCACGCCGCCGAACACGCCGCCCGTCGCGTGCTCGAATCCCTGAAATACGTTGGCGTCCTGGCCATCGAGTTTTTTGAATTTGAAGGCCGCCTTCTCGCCAACGAAATGGCTCCCCGCGTCCACAATTCCGGCCACTGGACCATCGAAGGCGCCATCACCAGCCAGTTCGAGAACCATCTCCGCGCCGTCCTGGGGCTCCCGCTCGGCTCCACCGGCGCCGCCGGCCACTGCGCCATGCTCAATCTGATCGGCGATCTCCCCGATTCCCCCGAAGTTCTCGCTGTCCCCGACGCCCACCTCCATCTCTACGGCAAATCTCCCCGGCCCGGCCGCAAACTCGGCCACGTCACCCTCCGCGCCGCCTCCCCCGAACGCCTCGCCCTGCGCCTCTCCGAACTCCCCGCCTTCTTCCACCGCCCCGACTTCTGCCTCGCCGCCGTCCTCACCCATTCCGCTTCCCACCCCGCCTGATTCATCATGCCCCGCTAGCGGCGGTCTTTATACCTGTGGGGCTTATCGACTTTTGCGTCCAAATGGCCAGCATTTGCTACGGTTGCCCACCTCCCTCCCAAATGCTACGATTTGGTGTTCTTCTATGTCCCCCGCTGACACCCAACTGAACGCCACATCACGCCCCAGTGTGGGCATCCCCTGGCGCACTACTCAAGAGCAGCGCGAAGGCAAGCGCGACAAACTGGACTTCTATTTCCAAGCCGTCAGGAAGGCTGGTGCCGATCCACGCGAAGTGTCGCTCGAGCAATCACCAGAGGAGCTTGCCCGCCAACTGGAAGAGCTGGACGCTTTTGTTTTGCCGGGCAGCCCGGCTGACGTGGATCCCAGCCGCTATGGCGCATCCAAGCACCCCAAAACGAAGACTTTGGACCCCAATCGAGACGCCACAGACGAAGCGATTCTTTCTCACGCATTCAAAGCAGCGAAGCCGGTGCTAGCCATTTGCTACGGCTGCCAGATGCTCAACGTCCATCTCAAAGGCTCCTTGATTCAAGACATTCCTGAAGTTCGGCCAGATCGTCCGCACGCCGTCCCTCACGGGACTACCGATCTCGCTGCGGGAGCCAAAGGTGGCGACCAGGCTCACGATGCAGCGTTGACCACGGGAAGCGTTCTCGCGAAGCTGGCAGGATCGGCCACTGCGCTCATCAATAGCAGCCATCATCAGGCTATCGACCAACCCGGTGAAAAGCTCCGTGTCACTGCTCACGCCCCGGATGGCACAATCGAAGGCGTGGAATGGACCGGTGATTCCAATTGGGTGGTAGGAGTTCAGTGGCATCCGGAACGCATGCCGGATGATCCGTTCGCGCAGCGTCTATTTCGGCAATTCGTGGCTGCAGCGCGAGCTCATCAGGCCGTTGTTCACAAGGCGTAGGGCGGCCGCGGTTCTAGTTTTCAATTTTCTAGTTTCGATTTTCTGTTTTCCAATCACGGGGGATTCATGATTTCACTCGCAGGCAAGGCGGCACTCATCACCGGCGGTTCGCGCGGCATCGGCGCGGCTGCCGTCAAACTTTTTGCGCAAGCCGGCGCCGACGTGGTTTTCAATTACGTCAAAGCGAAAGACGCCGCGCTCCAGGTTCAGCAGGAAGCCAGCAAGCACGGCACGCGCGTAGAAGCCTTCAAAGCCGACGTAGGCAAGCACGCCGACAATCAGAAACTTGTCGAGCACACCATCGCCCGCCTCGGCCGTCTGGACATTCTCGTCGCCAACGCCGGGGTCTGGAACCAGGATGACGCTCCTATCGAGAAGATGACCGAAAAGCAGTGGGACGACATGATCCGCATCAACCTCAAGAGCGTCTACTCCATCATCCATTTCACCGTTCCGCACATGATCAAGCAGAAGTCCGGCAAAATCATCCCCATCAGCTCCACTGCAGGACAGCGCGGCGAATCGTTCCACACACATTACGGCGCTTCCAAAGGCGGCATCATCAGCCTCAGCAAGGGACTCGCCACCGAACTTGCACGTCACAATATTCTCGTGAACTGCGTCGCTCCCGGCTGGGTCGCCACGGACATGTCCATTCCCGTGCTCGAGACAAAAGCGGGCCAAAAGATGGCTTCCACGGTCATTCCTCTCGGCCGCGCCGCCACCGCCGAAGAAATTGCCGGCCCCATCCTCTTTGTCGCCTCAGACCTGGCCAACTTCATGACCGGAGAAGTCATCAATGTAAATGGAGGCGCGGTCTTGTGCGGCTAAAGTTTACCCGGGTTATTCTCTTCCTTTTCATCGCTTTTGGTTTTCTCGTCCCGCTGGCCACAGCGCAGAATCCGGACACCATGATGCCGGAGCAGAACGTCGCCAAGGCCAAGCAAGTCCTCGGCGACCTCATCAATGCTTTGGGCGGTCCGGGTTACACGGAAGTGCGCGAGAGCCAGTGTGAGGGGCGCCGCGCGCTGATTGGTCATAATGGAGAACTGAACGGTTACATCGACTTCGTGGATTTTCGCCGTTACCCCGATAAAGCCCGCACCGAGTACCTCTCCAAAGGCCGCAATACTATTCTCAAAGCACTGATCGGCATCGACGGCCTCGATTTCGCTCACGGCGGCATCTTCATCACCCTCTACAACGGAGACCACGGCTGGACTTTCTCACGCAGCGGCGTTGATGAAATGCCGGTGACCTCCATCAGCGAATTTCAGGAGCAGACCAAAAGAAACATCGATAATCTGCTGCGCCTGCGGCTGAAAGAGCCGGGCATGGTCATACGCTTCGGCGGCAACGACACCGTGGACCTCAAGCAAGCGGATTGGGTCGAGCTGACCGACAGTGAAGAGCGCAAATTCCGCCTCGCCGTGGACCGCTCCACGCACTTTCTAATTCGCGCCATCGTCAGCACCAAGGACAAGGAATACGATCAGATCGACGATGACACCACGATCTATTCCAACTATCAATTGAAAGACAGCGTTTGGATGCCGCTCCAGATTTCGCGTGAGCACAACGGCCGCCGCACGGGACAAATTTTTTACGATACCTGCCGGTTCAATCCGGGTTTTCCCGATGACCTTTTTTCCAAGTCATCCCTCCAGAAGCACGGCTCGGAAGCCGTTCTGAAGAAGAAGTGAGCAAGGCCAACACTGCCAGCCGCGCCAGGCCGCTTCGTTGTGAAGGGCCAAGAAAACATCATCCAGCCAGACGTTGAACGGTCATTACTAGAAAGATAGATAACCCGGCCTAAGCCCCGCCACGTCCCCCAGTTTCGATTTGTTACATTTCTACCCATCTCTTGCGCTCTATATTAAGATGTAAGAGTCTAGTTCACGAAAGTACTATGTTTAGCAGCGGTTGCGCCCGATTGTCCCTGGCATCGCAACTGCACTTAAATGACGTTCAAACCGCTTTTGCCGGCTGGATTGCAAGTTCTATTGTTGCTTGAGGAAAGGCCCATGCCCACGAGTGCAACACGCTCCGGCACTCACCGCGGCCGCAGCCGCGGCTTCAGCATTGTCGAGCTTGTGGTTTCCTTGTCTGTGATGCTAATTCTCACCGCTATCGCAATTCCTTCCTTAATGCGCTCTCTTCGCGCATATCAACTTAATGACGCGGCCACGCGCCTCTCGGCGATGTTGAAATTCGCGCGATTCGAAGCAGTGCGCCGCAATACGCAAGTCAACTTTCTGATGCAGGCGAGCGGCACGGGCTACCTCGTGGGGACCGATTCGAACGGCAACAACGTTCTTGATCCGAAGGAGAAGCAGGAACTCATCGCCGGCTTCGCCACCCTGCTACCATCGGGCGTGGCTCCGCCTCCCACGGCCATTACGACAGCTCTGGGCGCCTCTACGCTGACCCCTGTGTACAGTCCACCGGCCACAGTGACGTTTGACGCGCGTGGTGCGATTCGCGTCGGCGGCACCGTGTCCTCCAGCATCTTCGTGTTTTATATTGGCAGCACCAATGATCCGGATCCCGGCTACCGTGCGGTAATCTTGCTTCCAGCCGGCACCACGCAGATCTGGAGTGCACCGACCGGGGGCCCCTGGCAACAAGTCGGTTGAGGATTGACGTAACGGACAGACATGCAGCGCTGGTTTACAAAATCGCGAAAAGCTCAGGATGGTTTCAGCATCCTGGAGATGCTGCTCGCCACCGTCATTCTCCTCGTTGGCCTTGTGGCGATTGCCCAGCTCGTCCCGGCTACCATTCTGCTGAATTACCACAATCGGACGGACTCTTCGGCGCTGGTGTTTGCCCAGCGCGAACTGGATCAGATGCTCGCTCAGCCGTTGAATCCGTCCTCTAGCCCGCCGTCGTTTACAGATGTCAACGGCAATCTTTGCTATCTCGGCGATCCGACACAGCCAAACACGCGAGTGGGAACGAACGTCCTTACGATCAATAATGTGCCGGTGATTGATTTCGCGTCGAGCGTTGCCAACTACAATTTTACGTATCAGGATCCCACCGATCCCGGCGGCGTCACATACGATGTGCGTTGGGCGGTGATCATCACCGGGAACGGCGCAAGCGCCAACTCGAAGCGCTTCATCCTGGGCGTCCGGCAAATCGGGGGTAACGGCTATTTTCAGCCGATTACCCTCGATACGATGGTGGGAAAATGACCCGCAAGCGCACTATGCACTGTGAGATGGGCTTTTCCCTGATCGAGCTATTGGTTGCTCTTGGTATCTTTCTGGTGATTACGGGCGCAGCTTTTACATTGCTCAGTTCTTCGCAGCAACGCTACCAGACCGACTCCCAGCTGCTTAATTCTTTCCAAGAGGCACGTCTGGGCTTGGATCAAATGGTGCGCGACATTGACGACGCCGGGTATCCCTCTCAGACCTTTTACGTAAACAGCCATCCCGAGCTTTACACGACTTCACCCTTTGCCTGGAGCCCGACCTACCCGGGAACCTCTTGCACCGTGGACATCACGTGCATCACCCCGGGCAACTTCGACATCATCATCGAAACCAATCCGAACCCGCAGGATTCCGGAAGCACGGTCCAATGGATTCGCTATCAGCTGGGCGGGCCGAACGGCACAACGTTGTTTCGGGGCGTTGCGGGCAAAGTGTTCGGCGACGATCCCGCTGCAGACACGGCTGCCAATCTTGCCCCTTTTGTTCAAAATGTCGTCAACAATTCACCGAGCCTTCAGATTGGCCTTTCTCAATTGTCCACCGCGTACCCGAACCTGTTTCCGAGCGGAAATCCCGTCCCGATCTTCACCTATATCTGCGACACACCGAACAATCCCTTGCCCCCTCCTGTCCTTTGCTCGGCCGCTCTGGGGGCGGACAACTCTCCGTCCAACATCCGAGACGTGGCGATCACCTTGGTGGTCGCCTCTCCTTTGCCCGACGCCACAACCGGGCAGCCGCGCTTGGTGCAACTAACCGCGCGAGGCCACCGTTTGAATCCGAACCAATGAGGCGAGGTGCATCAAGGCAAGTGAAAAGTGCAAGGACAATTCGATTGCTGAAGGCTGAACGCGGGATTGCCCTACTGATCTCCATTTTCGTTTTGCTGCTCATCAGTGTGGTGGCCATCGCCTTAATCATTTCTTCAGGCACAGAGTCATCCTTGGCGGGCAACTATCGGTCATCTACCGGCGTGTACTACGCAGCCCTATCTGGAATTGAAGAAGCGCGCGGGCGGCTCTCCTTTAGCGACCCGAAGTCTTTCAGGGCTAACATTTGGACTCCTCCCAGTAACTCAGCCCTCATCCCGCTCAGCGGCCCACTACCGATCGGAACGGTTGGCTACGTCCTGAATCCAGGCCCCACAGACAATGCGGGGACACTGCTGGCCAATTATCCAGATACGGAATACAATTCTGAGTTTGGCGCGGGGGCGCTCGCCAGCGCGACGGTCAAGACTACTCTTTCCATTTGGAACAGACCTCCGATGACCAGCAATCTGTCTTTTCCCGGTCCGCTCTACAAATGGGTGCGCATCAACGCCGTCTCCGAAAAGTCTCTAAATTTGCCGGACACTTCCCCGTGGGATGGTTCTCAGGATACAACGCCCCTCTACTACGACGGCGCCAACCTAAATGATGCGAACTCCGGAAGGCAAGTGTTCGAGATTACCGCCCTCGCCGTTTTGCCTAATGCCAGCGGTCAGAGCAGCCAGAAACTTGTTCAATACCTTGTGGCACCTCCCCCCTTGACGCTGCCTTCGTTTCTGAATTCTGCCCCGCTGGCAGCGCTGACTCTTTCCGGCAGTAACGGCAATCCCCCCACGTTTCACGCCCCAGGCTCCAACTCAGTCTATGCGGTAAAAGGTGATGGTTGGAACTGCTCCGGGAGTCCCGGCGGCGGTGGTCCTGTCGCAGCGATCGGCCTTTTCGGCGACTACAGCGGCGGCAGCTACGTCCCGGATCTCACTACTCTTGTGAGCGGAATTCCAACCAGCGCGTCGTCCCCGCCTCCGACTACCAATCCCCAGCAGAGCTATACGGGAAACACGCCGCCTCATTCCTTGCCAGACGTGGAGTACCTGAACGCATATCCTACAAGCCTACAAACGCCGGCTCAAGTCGACGCTATCGCACAGAACATCATCCAAAATGCCGACGCCGTGTTCGTTCCAGCGGGCAGCGCTGCCGTTCAGCAAAACTTCTTGAATACCTTGGGGATGTCTTCAACGAATCCGATTACGGTAATTGCGAATGGTGATCTCGACTTGTCAAACTGGAATAGTACGGGTTACGGGCTGCTGCTTGTCACGGGCAAGCTTGTGTGGGACCCCTTGGATGGCTGGGACGGTCTCGTACTCGTGATCGGACAAGGCAGTATAACGAATACTACCCATGGCCAGTACCAGCAGATCAACGGCGCGGTGTTCGTAGCAAAAACGCGGGATTTGAGTAAGACTCTGCTAACGGGAAGGATCGGCGGGGCTTACGTATATTTCGATGATCCGATGCAAGGTAATGGCATCCGCTACAGTTCGTGCTGGGTGCAGAAGGCCCAGCCCGTGGGTACTTACAAAGTGCTCTCGTTCCACGAAATCGCCCAGTAGGCTTCGGTGAATTTGGCCTTCCTCCCAGTTGGGCTCGCGTGGGTTTCTGTTCCAACTCGTTTGGTGCCTCGGCAAACACTCGAAACGCCCTGCGTTCCAGCCCTTTGGTGTGCAGCGCCTCCGGGCGGTATAATGGCGGGATGCGAAACGGGCAGGGAAGCGCGCCGATACACGGCACCACGGTGCTGTGCGTGCGCAAAGACAACAAGGTGGTGCTGATCGCCGATGGCCAGGTGACCATGGGCGATCACGTCATGAAGCACACCGCGCGCAAAACGCGCCGGCTGTACAACGACAAAGTGGTGGCGGGGTTTGCGGGTTCGACGGCTGACGCAATCACGCTGTTCGAACGCTTTGAAGGAAAGCTCCAGGAATTCTCCGGGAATCTGCAGAAGGCCGCCGTGGAGCTGGCAAAAGAATGGCGCAAGGACCGCGCGCTTCGCCACCTGGAAGCGCTGCTCATCGTGGCAGACAGCAAGGCCACTTTTATTCTTTCGGGGAACGGCGACGTCATCGAGCCCGATGACGGGATTGTGGCCATTGGCTCCGGCGGCAGTTACGCGCTTGCAGCGGCGCGCGCGCTGCTGAAGCATTCAAAACTGAGCGCCAAGGATCTGGCGATGGAGGCCATGCGCATCGCCAGCGAGATTTGCATTTTCACCAACGCCAACTTTACGGTCGAAGAGCTTTAGAAGACTACTGAAGTAGCGAATCGGGAAGGCAAATTGCAGTTGTTCGCGAAGAGCATCCAAAACATTCATTGACTGAAATATTCGAAGTTGAGATTCTTCGGGCATCCTCAGCGGATGCCCTCAGAATGACATTTCTGGTTTATTCACAGACCGCTGAGGGTCAGGCGTAAGGGCACGACAAGCTGGGTTCGTGCATCTAAGGAATTGAGCGACTCATGACCACCACGAAGTCAGAAAAAGAATTGATCTTAGTGCCGGGCGGGAACGGCGCACCGCCCGCGGAAGAGGCGGAGCTTCTCCCCGCTTTGGACGACATGACGCCGCGGGAAATCGTGTTGGAGCTCGACAAGTATATCGTCGGGCAGGCGGCGGCAAAACGTGCCGTCGCGGTGGCACTGCGCAACCGCGTCCGTCGCCAGAAACTTCCTCCGGAGATCGCCGAAGACGTTCTGCCGAAAAACATCCTGATGATCGGGCCGACGGGCGTCGGAAAAACAGAAATTGCAAGGCGCCTGGCGCGGCTGGCCGGCTGCCCGTTCATCAAAGTGGAAGCTTCGAAATACACGGAAGTCGGCTACGTGGGCCGCGACGTGGAATCCATGGTGCGCGATCTGGTCGAAACCTCCATTGATATGATCCGCGAAGAAAAGCTCGATGAAGTCGCGGACCGAGCCGAGCAGGCCGCCGAGGAGCGCGTGCTGGATCTTTTGCTTCCACCGCCTCCGCCCCCAGCGCCGGGCACTCCCGATTCTGAAGTCACCGCGCAGCGCGAGCAGAACCAGCGCACACGCGAAAAGCTGCGCGCGCAGCTTCGCGAAGGCAAACTGGACCAGCGCATGGTGGACCTGGAAGTCCGCGAACGCATGATGCCTTCGTTCGAAATCATCTCCAACCAGGGCGTCGAGGAGATGGACGTCAATATCAAGGACATGCTCTCCGGTATGTTCGGGCAGCAGAAGAAAAAGCGCAAAATGAGCGTGGCGGACGCGTTCGAGTACCTGATTCAGGAAGAAGAAAACAAGCTTTTGGACATGGATCAGGTCACGCGCGTGGCCGTGGAGCGCGCCGAGCAGATGGGCATCATTTTCATCGATGAGATCGACAAGGTGGCGGGCCGCGAATCGGGCCACGGCCCCGACGTTTCCCGCGAAGGCGTGCAGCGCGACATTCTGCCGATCATCGAGGGCACTACGGTCAATACGCGCTACGGCATGATTCGAACTGATCACATCTTATTCATCGCGGCGGGCGCTTTTCACGTTTCAAAACCGTCCGACCTGATTCCCGAACTTCAGGGGCGGCTGCCCATTCGCGTGGAGCTACAGTCACTGAAGGAAGAAGATTTCATCCGCATTCTGACCGAGCCTAAGAACGCGCTCATCAAGCAGTGCATCGCGCTGCTTGAAACCGAAGGGGTGAAGCTCAATATCACCGAGGATGCCGTCGCGGCCATCGCGCGCTTCGCCACCAGCGTGAACGAGCAGACGGAAAACATCGGGGCGCGCCGCCTGCACACCATTTTGGAAAAAGTTCTCGAGGAACTTTCGTTCGAAGCGCCCGACCTGAAGAAAAAGAGCGTCAAAATTGACGCCGCGTACGTCAACAAACAGCTGACCGACATCGTGAAGAACCAGGACCTCAGCCGCTACATCCTGTAGTTCCTGAAATTGGAAAATGGAAAATAGAAGAGGGACGCGACTCCAGAGCACTGAACGCCCCCCGCAGATTCTTTCTCTTTTCCATTTTTTCTTTTCTATCTTCCTCCTCGGAGCGGGCTGCGGCGCTCCCGGCGACCCCACTCCGCCTTCTCCGCCCGTGCCTACCGCGATTGTGGACCTCAGTGCCCGCCAGGCTGGCGACGGCGTGGAGCTCTTGTTCACGCTTCCCGCGAAATCCATCTCCGGGGACAAACTCGCAAGCACGCCTGCGGTGGAAATATTGCGCGGAGTGTTGAAACCAAGCGGCTCACCCGATGCGAAGTCTTTTCGCGTGGTGTACACGATTCCTGGGGCACTTGTGGAGAATTACCGCATTCAGGATCAGGTGCGTTTCACCGACGCGATAGCGCCGGAAGAAACCAAAGGTCATCCGGGGGCCGCGTTCGCGTACCTCGTTCGAACGCGCGTTTCCCAGAAACGGGCGTCTGCTGATTCGAATGTTGTTACCGCGCGCGTTTTCCCCGTTCCCGAGCGCATTACCTCCCTGCGCGCCGAAGTCACGGAGCCCGCGATTGAACTCCGCTGGACCGCGCCGGACCACTATTCCACCGGTGAGGCGCTGCTGTCCTTCTCCGGTTACCGGATTTACCGCGGCGAGCTTGATGCCCAGACCCACGAGCCGGTGTCCAAAGAGCTCGCACTCAGCAAATTGATTTCTCCTCTCGCGCCTCTTGGGACCGCCAGCACGAACAGCTACCGTGACACGCAATTCGAATTCGGCAAAACGTACGTCTACGTGGTGCGAACGCTCGTTACGCAGGAAGGCAACGAAATCGAATCGGATAACTCCGATCCCGCGCCGGTGATGGCGCTCGACACTTTTCCTCCCGCCGCTCCTCAAGGGCTGGTCGCTGCCGTGCTTCCCGGCGCCACTCCTAGGTCGGTACTTGTAGACCTCTCGTGGTCCATCAATCTTGAAACCGACCTGGCCGGGTACCGCGTCTATAGAAGTGAACAGGAGGGCACAAGGGGCCAGCTTGTGACAGGGGATTTATTGCCCACGCCCGCCGTTCGTGATACGTCTGTACAGCCCGGTCATCGCTATTGGTATTCCGTGACTGCCGTCGATCGCACGGGGAATGAAAGTGCGCCTTGCTCGCCCGTGGCCGTCGATCTCACGCAACCATTGCCGTAGATCCGGGTTCTTTTTCCACGCGCATCTTGGGAGCCCAGCACCTGATGTTGGTCCGTCCGCATTTGCCCGGTTATCGTTGGTTGCATTTCCTCCGCAACGCGGCGGTTCGAACGGGTGTTTACGTCGGAGTTTGCCTGACGCTGGTTTTCGCGGCGTGGCTGATTATCGCCAATCATGTTCCTTTTCTGGAGCACTTTGCGATGGAACGCAACATCGCCGCCGCCGCGGTGCTCTGCTTTCTGGCTGCCGTTCCCATTCTCCGGTTCTTGCGCGCACCAGGATATCTGCTGGCCTCCAGCCTCATCGGCTGGCTCATTTTCACGCTTTGTTATTGGGCCTTCTGCCTGATCTTCCACCGGCTCAGCAACCGGGTCAGCACGTTCCAGGTTTTCATGTTGGGGGCGGTTGTGTATATGATTGTTACGACGGTTTTGTGGATTGGCGCGCTGATTTGGAGAGCCCGCGAAGCGCATATTTCTCATCCAAACCACCACGCGAGTTGACCAGCGATGAAATTTTGCCGCTACGCCATGCGCAACGAGCCTGCTTCGGCCGCCGCTTTGATACGGTACGGCCTGATTGAAGGTGAAAACGTCATCGAGATTTCCAGCGTGCCATGGGGACAGTGGTCGCGCGGCGGGAATATTTCACGTTTGGCGGATGTCCGGTTGGTTGCACCCGTCGAGCCTTCGAAAATCGTTTGTATCGGGCGCAATTACGCCGCTCACGCCGCGGAGCTCGGCAACGATCTGCCCAAAGAACCGTTGATGTTTCTCAAGCCGCCTTCTTCCATTATCGGGCCGGAAGAGCCGATCATTCTGACCAAACTCTCGCAACGTGTGGAACACGAAGGCGAACTCGCGCTGGTGATCGGCAGGCGCTGCGCGCATCTGCGTGACACGGATGACGCGCTTTCGTTCGTTATGGGTTATACCTGTCTGAACGATGTCACTGCTCGCGACCTGCAGATTGGCGATGTGCAGTTCACGCGCGGCAAGGGCTTCGACACGTTTTGTCCCGTCGGTCCGTACATCGAAAGCGAACTCGATCCAACAAATGCCCTCGTGGAGACGCATGTCAACGGAGCGCGCCGGCAATCCGGCAGCACCGCGCTGATGGTTTATCCGCCGGCATTCCTGGTTCGCTGGATCTCGCGCATGATGACGTTGATGCCGGGCGACGTCATCGCCACCGGCACTCCCGCGGGCGTCGGTCCCCTGGCGGCAGGAGACACCGTGCAGGTCAGCGTTGCCGGTGTTGGCGTGTTGCGCAATCCGGTGCACGCTCCGCAAGCCTGAATTCACGCGCGACGCCATCTTTCGGTAGAATACGCATCAGTGGGGCAGGGGCGGACGGGGAAAGCGCTCTGCGCCGGTGCACGTGTGCGGTTGCCGGCGCTGCCCTGGAACCCACACCACTGAACTTATGGAGTCCTCTCATTGAAAGCTTTGCTCGCTGATTGGAAACTGGTGCTCGCGATGGTTGCCGCGGCGCTTGGCGGCGTGGCCATGATCGTTTATGCCTTTCTCCGCCCCGCCGTGAATCCGGAAGCAGAGGAGCGGAAGCGGCGGCTCCATCTGAATCAGATCGGCCGCATCGCGGAGGGGCAGGTGGTCGAGCTGGTGGAGCATCCACCGGAATCGAAAGAAACGCGCAAGGGATTGTTTGGAGCGAGCGCCCGCCCGCTGACCGATATGCGACCGCGGCATCTCGTTTCGTACAGTTATGCGATTTCCGGCGTGACCTATCACACCGCGCAGGACATTACCGGGCTCGAAGGACAAATTCGTTTTGAACGGCTCGTGGCCGGGCAGCCTGCCAGCGTCAAGTACGATCCCGCGAATCCCAGCGATTCCATCCTCGTCGCCGATGACTGGTCGGGTTTACGCTGAGATTCGAAGCGTTTGCGCTGAGTGGTGAAAAGACTAAAACTGACGGCTGCCTTCGGGTTGCGCTATTCTTCTTCTGGCCGCACCAGGGTGGCTGGGGTTCCGTCCTATGAAAATGATTCTTGCTTCCGTGCTGACCACGATCCTCATCGTGGCGATGACGCTGGCCGCGATGTTCATCCTCGTGCGGGCGACCCTATATGTGACGGCGCTTGAGTCGCCGCTTCAGCGCGCCGCGGCGATGGGCGCGGAGCTGCTCCTCGGAGTTGTCTTGTTGCTTGGAACCGTGTGGCTGGCCACGCATCTTGCCGTTCGAATCTTTGCGACCAAGGAATCTCCCTCCGTGGGAGGGCCCGTTGTCTGAGACGAAACGCATTTTGGCTTCCAATACAAAACACAACGACCGCATGGATGAACTTCGGCGCATCTCCGCCGAAGCGGAAGCCGGCGGCGGTCCGGAGCGCCGCGAACGCGAGCACAAGGCCGGCAAGCTCACCGCGCGGGAGCGCATCCATCTGTTGCTCGACGAAGGAACGTTTGAGGAGCT
>Ga0210410_10000190_pt1 | contig 88437 bp, 75 predicted proteins | sample IncBWC4MmetaG_FD_161058 | JGI IMG/M metagenome (GOLD analysis project Ga0210410, IMG submission 161058) | Forest soil microbial communities from Barre Woods Harvard Forest LTER site, Petersham, Massachusetts, United States - Inc-BW-C-4-M | ecosystem: Environmental > Terrestrial > Soil >... | reverse complement strand
GTGTGGGGCAGTTCCGGCAAGGATGCACGGTTTCTAAGGAAATTTCGCCGTCTGTTAAGCAAGGCCAATGAGGAAGACCGGAAGCTCGTGCTGTACATGGCTCAGAAAATGGCGCGTCGTTAGCTTCCCAAGTTTTCTTTTGCGGATGAGCTCCAACTGCCTGGTGCACGCTAATCGGTAAAGTTCGCACTGGACCGCCCTCGCACGATTCCAAGCGCACACACCGCCCGAACCCCAGGTGTAGCAGTTTCCCCTCAGCGCGTAATACCCCCGCGTTTTCTTGACCCTGTGCGCGGGCGGCAAGTACACTAGTAAATTCCGACTGCTGCCCGAACGGTGGCAGTCAGGCTTGACGGAGAAGACCCCAAAGCCAACGCGGCAGGTGGTGTGAACCGGCGGCAAAAAGCCGCTCGAGCGTTGGAGCATGAGGTCTTCCCGGGCCGGATGACGATTCGATGAAGAACTAAGGGGGAATGCTTTGCCAAAGCGTACATACCAACCGCGGAAACGCCGCCGCGCCAAGACACACGGGTTTCGCGTGCGTATGAAGACCAAGGGTGGCCGCAAAGTGCTGGCGGCGCGCCGCAAGAAGGGCCGTCATCGCCTCACGCCAGAGTAATGGCGAGGGCCCCGCTGCGGGCCAGAAGTTTCCTCGCGAAGCCAAGCTGGTGCGGAAAAGCGAGTTTGATGTGGTGTACCGCGCCGGCAAGCGCCGCTCGAGTTCTCACTTCACTGTTTTCGTTCGCGCCAGTGGACAGCCGATCAGCCGCTTCGGGTTCAGCATCAAGAAGGCTTTGGGCGGCGCTGTGGTGCGTAACCGCATGCGGCGGCGCCTGCGGGAAATCGTCCGCTGCCACCGGCAGGAGATAACGTCGGGATGGGACATCGTCATTCATCCAAAGCAGTCTGTGGCCACGGCACCACTTCCGGCGCTGACGGCGGATTTTCTGCGACTGCTGAAGGGTCTGTGAATCACTCGCGCGGCCCTGTCGGCGAGAGAAATATTTTTGTTCGAGCGGCGCTCTTTGCGCTGAGTTTTTACAAGGCCTACCTTTCGGTTCTTTTTGCGGGCACTTGCCGGTATCAGCCGACCTGCTCGCGTTATGCGTACGAAGCAATCGAACGATTTGGAGTGCTGCGCGGCAGCTGGCTGGGATTGAAGCGACTGCTGCGGTGCCATCCGCTGTCAGGAAGATTCGGATACGACCCGGTTCCGGAGAAATGGGAAGAGATGCGAGCGAATTCCGACGTAATGGGTAAAACGCGAGAGGTGCAGTCGTGAGCACTCCGCCGATGAATCAGTTGCCTCCACTGGGGAGGCCAAAAGACAAGTTCACACCGGAGTTGCGCATCCTGGTGGCTTCGCTTTTGTCCATGGCCGTGATTCTGCTTTGGGCGAAATTTTTTGGCCCCAAACAGCCCGTCAATCCGCCGCAGCAGAATCAACCTGCACAAGTTTCGACGGCAAGTCCCGGAAACACCACACCGGCAAGCACGCCCAGTGCGGCTGCAGCTCCAGCAAAGATTTCCGCGGCAACCACGCCGGCGGTCTCGCCGACGACGGACTCGCAAGAGCGCACCATTGTTGTGGAGAACGCGCTTTATCGCGTGGAATTTTCCAATCGCGGTGCAGTGGTGAAAAGCTGGCAGTTGAAGAACTACAAGGACGATTCGAAGCCGCAGAAGACGCTGGACCTGGTGCACCAGCAGGCCGCGACAGAGACCGGCGGCTGGCCCTTTGCGCTGGTATTCGATGATCCGCAGCTGGGAACGCTGGCCAATTCCGGACTCTATAAAATCTCAAGCGACTCTAATTCCCTGGAAGCCCCTGCCGACCTGACGTTTACCTGGAGCGACGGACACCTGCAAGTCACCAAGAAATTTCACTTCGATCATTCCTATACGGTAAACGTCGAGACGACCGTGACCAACAACGGGAACCACGTCATGGCTGGGTTGGGATGGCTTGGCGGGTTTGGCGATTTGACGGTGACCAATCCCATCCCGGTGGAGACAGTTTTCATTTTCTATAGCGAGAGCGGAAAGCTGACGACACTTCCGCACAAGAAGCTCGACGGTCCTGAGAAATGGGGCAACGTCTGGCAAGGCGGCAAGGAGTTCGCGGGCATTGAAGACCGCTACTTCACCGCTGCGTTCCTGCCTCCGCTGACCGACCCTGTGCCTTCGCAAATCCGATACTGGAAAGTGTTCCACAACATCAAGGTGGAGGGGAAAGACCAGTCCGAGCCGGTTCCGGAAATTGCGACGGCGACCTCCGCGCAGGACATGGCCTTGCGCGTCTATGTGGGTCCGAAGGATTACGACGATTTGAAGGCCATGCACCCGCCGCTGCATTCGCTGGTGCAATTCGGCTATCTGGAATTCATCGCCGACCCGCTGTTTCACGGGCTGAAATGGCTGCACAAGTACGTACCGAACTGGGGCTGGGCGATTGTGGTGCTCACCCTGGTCATCAATATGGTGCTGTTCCCTCTGCGCATTTCCAGCTACAAGACCACGCTGAAAATGCAGCGCGTGGCGCCAGAGATCAAGCAGATTCAGGAACGCTACAAGAAGTACAAGATGAACGATCCGCGCAAGGCCGAAATGAACAAGGAAGTGATGGCCATCTATTCGCGCGAAGGGATCAATCCTGTCGGCGGATGCTTCCAGATGTTTTTGCAGATGCCGATCTGGTTCGGGCTGAACCGGGCGTTGAGTTACGCGATCGAACTACGGCACACCAAGTGGTTGTGGATCACGGATTTGGCGTCCAAGGATCCCTATTACATTCTTCCCGTGCTGGTGGGCATTACGATGTACCTGGTGTCGAAGATGACGCCTATGACGACCACCGACCCGCAGCAGGCGCAGATGATGAAAATCATGCCGCTGACCTTTTCTGTGATGTTTGTAGTTTTCCCGTTTTCGAGCGGCTTGGCGTTGTATATTTTGACTAGCAGCCTGGTGGGTATCGCGCAGCAGTGGTACCTGAACAGGACGCATCCTCTTCCCGCCCCGGCCAAGCCAACGCGCGCCAAGAACTAAGGGCCTGCTCGTTTGCCGCGAGGAATCGTTTCCGGCTTGACGAGTGTGTTGAGTCCACTATGACGAAAGAACTGGTTCGCGAAGGGAAACTCGACCGCGCCGCTACAGCGGAGGCCCTGCGGGAGTTCTTGCAAGACATGTTGCGCACCGGCGGCCTAGAGCTGAAGGTTGCGGTGCGCGCGGCGGAGTCATCCACCGGCGATAAAGAAGGCGAAGCGGAAGTGTTCGCCGACATCGACGGCAAGGACAAAGAAATCCTGCTGGCTCGTGGCGGTGAGGTGTTGAAGGCGTTGGAGCACTTGGCATTTCGGGCGCTTCGGCTTGAGCCGGCGTTCCACGAAAAGATTCATCTGGATTGCTCGGGCTACCGCGCGCTTCGCTTTGAAGAGTTGCGGATGACCGCGCGCGTGGCGGCGGAACGCGTGCAGTCTTCGCGGCAACCGTTTCAGTTGAATCCCATGTCGTCGCGGGAACGGCGGATTGTGCATCTGGCGTTGAAGGATTTTCCCGGCGTGCGCACCGAAAGCATCGGCACGGGAGAAGAACGCCAGGTAGTGATTCACCCGGCGAAGAAATAATCGCGAACCCTTTGGAGTGCGGAGGCTCTGCGTCCGCTTTTGAGGATTAAGATTTGCCTCGCGGGATTGATTTATCGCCGTCCTGACGCCCTAAAAGCGAGAGCTATCCTCTCGAACTCCAAATAAGACCTGCCTACTGTTTAACCCAACCTTGAGAAAGAACTTCGCCATCGGCGGAGAAACGCACGCGATATTCAAAGGAAGGCGGCCTGTCGCGGCGTATCTGCGGAAAGCGCACGTCAAGAAATTCTACGACAGCCTCGGAACCCTCTTTGTGAAAGCGCGTGACTGGAAACCGCGCAAACCAGGAAAACTCTTGGACCTCGGGTAAAGTACGCGCCTTTTCGATAAAGGAGTTTGCTGGTGCGTCGGGGTAATAGGTGTGCACAATTGCAGAACTTGAAGAAGGATCGCCGCCCGCGGCTGAGTTGGAAAAGAGCGAATCGCTGAGGTCCATGCGCACTTCGTAGACGCCACGTGGGGCGCGGATGAGGCCGTCCCAGTGCCAGAGGGATGGCGGGAACGGAAGCGCGGCGATGGATTGCACTTCGATATTTTCCGTTGCGGCAAGTTTCTGGATGCGGTTGAAGGCCTGATGATGGGCATAGGCCGCGGCAACGATATAGGCTGTTGCCAAGCCGAGACCCGCGCGATTCCACGTCACATACTGAAGACGATGTCCCCAGCCCCGGGCGGCCGGGAGCAGGAACAGGGCTGCGAAAAGTACCGTAGCGAGGACGACGGCGTTGTTGGACACGGGTGCGCCGACCATTTCCGCGATGCGGGAAATGACAAACGGTGCCGGAGTGAAAATGAGCCACATCACCAGGGCACGGCGGCGACTGTGTTCCGGGTCCTCATAAGCCCATGCGAGCAATTGCGGAATCAGAACCATTGCAGTGAAGCTAAAATCGATAATGAACAGAATATCCCAAGCCGGGCGTGACCATCGGTAGGGAGACCAGATCATGGTGCCGAAGGTTGTGACCAGATCGAGAAAAATGTGGCTGAGAATACCAACAGCCCAAAGGCCACAAAGTGCCAGATAGGAAGGCGAGTCCCATTTGCGCCAGCGGCAAATGGCAAGCGTGAGAGCAGCGAGCACTACGGCCCAGATTGGCAGGCAGAGCAGCGAATGCGTGATGCTGCGATGCCACGTAATCATCAGCATCGGATCCGGCGAAACGAAATCGCGGAGGACGTCGGAGTCGGGAAAAATGGCGCCGAGCGTGAGCGCCCATGTGATGATGCGGCGCTTGTTTGCGGGTTCAGGAGGAAAGACGTCCGCTCCATTGAATACTGCTTTTGCAAGAAGCGCGCCAGCGATGCCGTGGGTGATCGTGTCCATGAAATAAGAAGTTGCTCTGGATCAGGTGACAGAGAGAAGCGACGCGCCTTTTGGCAGAGCCCGACCAATTTTGGCTGCGGCGATCTGGTGCCGTTCGAGAACTTCTACCGCGGCGTCGGCAGCTTCGGGCGCGATTGCGACAAGCAGGCCGCCGGAAGTCTGTGGATCAAACAGCAGGGCGCGATTTTCCTCTGGGACGCCTGCGGCGAATGTAACGCAATCGCGCAGGAAATCGAGATTGTTATTCAGGCCACCCGCGATCATGCCCTGACGGGCCGCGTCGAAAGCACCGGGAAGCACGGGGACAGCTCTGTATTGAATTTCAATCGTAACGCTCGGAATTCCCTTCTCGGGGTCGCCGAGCGCCATCTCGCGGGCGTGACCAAGAACGCCGAAGCCGGTTACATCGGTGACCGCGTGAATTGTACTGGCATCCATTTTTGCAGCGAGTTCATGAAGGGCTTCGGCAGCACCACGATTCAATTCGGACATCGAAGCAATCGCGGCAGCTACACTGCCTTTTCCCGCACGCTCCCTCTTGAGCGCGGTGGCAATCAGGCCAGTGCCGATCGCTTTGGTCAGCAGAATGACGTCATTTGCCCTCGCGCCGACATTTTTCCAGATTTTTTGCGGGTGTATTGTGCCGGTGACAGCGTAGCCAAACTGGATGTCATCGTTGCGGATGGAGTGGCCGCCGATGACCGTGCATTTCGCTTCTTTCATTTTGTCAAGGCCGCCACGAATAATCTGCTCCAGGATTGCAGGATCACCTTTTTCAGGAAAGCCGACGATGGAGAGAGCTGAGATAGGTTTGCCGCCCATGGCGTAGATATCGCTGAGGGAATTGGCCGCGGCAATCTGTCCGAAGGTGAACGGGTCGTCGACGACCGGAGTGAAGAAATCCACCGTCTGCACCAGAGCGAGGTCCTCTTTGAGTAGATACACCCCGGCGTCGTCGTTGGTGCTGAAGCCAACGAGCACGTTCGGATCAGTCGGCAGTGGTAGGCGCCGTAGTATTGAGTCCAGTGTCCCGGGACTCAGCTTGGCCGCTCAACCAGCTGCCTTGACCATTGCCGTGAGTTTCACGGAGTCGGTCAAGCCACACCTCACTGTGCTGCACCCTGATTATAGCGAGCGCGGCGAATTTCTGCTGGAAAGCGGTGGAAACTTCCTTGCTGGCGCGGCTTGCATGAAGGGGCTGGAAAGTGTTCTTATCGCGAGATGCCGTGGGATTTCTGGTTGATCTTTCTCTTCTTGAGTGTAGTGATTCCGTGGAGAGGTTACACGCGGCTGAAGAAGTTGCTGGCTCTGCCTTCGGTTGACACCAAGGAGAAGTTAGCGCTTTACGCGGTCACCATCGCGTTTCAGTGGGTCTTGGTTGGGGTGGTGGCTTGGCGTTCGCTGGGGCGAGGATTAACGATCGAGGAACTGGGACTAGGTTCGCAGAGTTGGGTGAGGATCGTAGCAGCCGGTCTGTTTGGAGCAATATTCATTGGGGGCCTGCAGTGGTTGAATCTGAGGCGTATCGGAAAAATGGAGGGCGAAGCTCCGGAGCTTTTGCGTAAACTGGCAAATCGACTTTTACCGGTTAATCTCCTGGAGTACTTGGTGTATTCCGCGTTGGCGATCACTGCGGGAGTTTGCGAGGAGTTTGTATACAGAGGATTCGCAATCTCGGCGTTTTCTAAGGTCGGATTGCCGCTGTGGCTGGTGGTAATCATCTCGTCTATACTCTTTGGCCTAGCCCATGCGTATCAAGGGCGCGCCGGAATTGTAAGCACAGGAATCTTTGGAGTGCTGTTGGCGATCGGCAGGCTTGGGTTCGGCAGTCTAGTTCCGGTGATGATGTGGCATGCGGGGCTCGACCTCGCAGCCGGAATTGCAGCTCCCAAGTATCTGTTGAAGCAGGCGCCTGGGGGCTAAATTTTCGAGCCTGGATTATCACAGGGTATTGATAACTATGATAACAGATGTCGAGAGGCCGATTTCCGAAGAAACGGTCCGGCGAGCGCTGGGTGAATTTCAAGTTCTCGTTGATTCACAGCAAGTCATTTTAATTCAACAATATATAAAGATACTACTGCGATGGAATGAGAAGTTGAATCTGACCGCGATTCGCGATCCGCTGGAGATACTATATCGTCATTTCTGTGAATCCATGTTTGCGGCCGGTGCAATTCCTGTGGATAAAGGGCGATTGGCCGATATTGGCTCCGGACCGGGATTTCCTGGAATTCCGCTAAAGATCATTCGCCGCGAGTTAGAACTGTGTCTGGTGGAATCAAACATCAAGAAGGGGACATTTCTCGCTGAAGTGGTTCGCGAACTCCAGCTTACGAATAGCCGTGTTCTCATCAGCCGTTATGAAGAATTGGGGGAGGAGGTGGCCCCTCTCGACTACGTTTGCTCGCGAGCTGTTGGGGAATTTGGTCCTTTTCTCGAATGGGCGCGGTCAAATCAGGTTCAAGCGGACCAAGTGATCCTCTGGATCGGCGGAAGAGACTTGGATGAGGTGCGGAAGAACAAGAATTGGGATTGGCGCGAACCGATTTTGATTCCCAAATCGCTTCAGAGGTACCTCTTGGTTGGCAAAAAGAAGGAAATGTCGGCGTGACGACAAAACGCGCAAATTTTTTCTGCTCCCTCAATTTCGCCTGCTTCCTCTTCCAAATTAATTGGAATTCCTGAGAAGACTTGCGCTCCACCGATGTTTCACGTGAAACAATTGAACGATGGCGGTGGTTTGCTTAGAAAGGATTCTATCGGCAATGATTCACGAATTCTCAAGCCAGCTGCGTAGTGACAAGGATTTTCTTCGCGAGCCAGATCTAGCCTACTTGGCTCTTCAGTTCGGAGACCTGCAACCTGTCCACTGGCAAGTGATTGTCTGGCGCGGAGTAATTATCGAGGGATTGGTTTCTGAAAAATGTTCCACGTGGAACGTTCTCCCGTGACTGACTTGAGCTTCCCAGTCTGATGGGGAGAATAGGGAGGCCGGAGCGAATTCTCTTTTGGAGTGAAAGCTCGAGAACCCGAGTGTTTCACGTGGAACGTTGCTGAAACCAAGAGAAATCCTCAATTCAAACAGTGTTTCACTTGAAACATCTTGCAAGTGCGGTTGGAGTTTGATACGTTCCGCTCGTTTAGGAGAATAATTTGGCTCGCATCATTGCCATCGCAAACCAAAAGGGTGGGGTTGGCAAGACCACCACAGCCGTGAATCTCGCAGCATGTCTCGCGACGGCCGATCAGCCTACGCTTCTTGTCGATTGTGACTCCCAAGCAAATGCCTCCGCAGCCATCGGTTTTCAGAAGGATCCCTCCCGCCGAACGCTCTATCACGCTTTGATATTGAATGAACCATTTGACAGGCTCGTACAGAAATCACAGGTTGGGGGGTTAGACGTGCTCCCAGCCGACAAGAATCTGGCGGGAGCCGCAGTTGAATTGGTTACCGCTGAACATCGTGAATACAAGCTGCAGGCTTATCTACAACCCCTGCGAGAGAAATACAATTTCATCATTCTGGATTGTCCACCGGCTCTTGATCTGCTTACGTTGAACGGGCTCGTTGCCGCGGACGCTGTCTTGGTGCCGATCCAATGCGAATACCTGGCCTTGGAAGGCGTTTCAGAACTTCTGGACACGCTGATGCGGATTCGCCGCACACTCAACCCCAGTCTCGAGATTGAAGGAATTCTGCTGACGATGTACGACGAGCGGACCAGTCTTTCGAGGCAAGTTGCCACAGACTTACGGAGTTTCTTTGGCAACCAGATCTTTCAGAGCCTGATTCCCCGCAACGTACGGCTAGCAGAAGCACCAAGCTTCGGTAAGCCTATTATTTTCTATGATATACACAGTAAGGGCGCGGAGGGGTACACGCAGCTTGCACAGGAGGTAATTGCCAATGCCGAGAAACGCCTTGGGACGGGGGCTCGGAGCGCTCATTCGGGAGCCTGAGCCACAAACTCCAGCCGCTCCACCACCAACTAGTGCAGGAACGCCTGTTGCTCCGCACTCAACAGCACCAGGCGGGGCTGCGGCCGCTGCACCGGCAATCAGTCCATCGCCTGCCGGGCCGTTGCAGATTGACATTGATCTGATCGAACCAAGCCCCTATCAGCCACGCACACGATTCCGCGAAGAAGCGCTGGACGAACTGGCGCGCTCGATTCAGGCAAGCGGCATAATTCAACCGATCGTCCTTCGCCCGATTGGAAATCGTTATCAACTGATTGCCGGCGAGCGGCGCTGGCGAGCTGCGCAACGAGCGGGGTTGAAGAAAGTTTCCTCGATCGTGCGCCAAGTGCCCGATGAGCTGGCGCTGGAAATGACGCTGGTTGAAAACATCCAGCGCGAGGATTTAAACGCCATCGAAGCGGCGCGCGCGTTCGAACGCCTGATGGATGAATTCCGACTGACGCAGGAATCCGTGGCGGAACGCACGGGAAAAGATCGGGCAACAGTTGCGAATGCGATTCGGCTGCTGAAATTGGAACCAACGATTCAGGACTGGATTGAGGAAGGCCGATTGACGGCCGGACACGGGCGCGCCTTGCTGGGAGTGGCGGAGCCCGCGTTGCGGATGCGGTATGCGAAGCGTGCGGCTCGGGGAGGCTTGACGGTTCGGCAAATTGAACGGCTGGGGTCGCGGCGGGCGCGGAGCGCAAAGGCTATGACGGAGGCTGCGGTCGATCCAAATATTCGCGAAGCGCTGGATGAGCTGCAGCGGCACTTAGGGACGAAAGTCCATTTGCGCGAGAAGACGCGGATACGCCCGGGGCAATTGGTGTTGGAGTTTTATGACCAGGCACAATTGATGGGAATTTACGATCGTCTGATGAAGTAAGCGCCTCGCGCAAGGAATTCCTACTGGACATCCGTTCAGGGATTTCATTCGACAACTCACTTGAGATGCGCCGTTGACTTCTCAACGCGTGAAGCTACATTGGTGAAGTAGGCTTCCGAAGCATCGCAGCGGGAGCAACGTTTGGGGGAATTCCAATGGCTTGGAAGTGGCCCAGTTCATCGAAAACTGGCAGCAGTGAAGAGTGGACAGGATTCATTGATCAGGGTGTGTCGCTCGAAGGCACACTGACGCTCACGGGAACGTTCCGCATTGACGGGCACGTTAAGGGAAATATTATTTCCGAGCAGACCGTTATTCTGGGCGAGAACGCCAAGGTTGAAGGCCAGATCGAGGGGAACCGCGTAGTGATCTCGGGACATTTTGACGGTGTGATTTTTGCTCGCGGCCGAGTGGAGATTCAACCCAAAGGCGTAGTAACCGGAGAAGTGCATTCGCCCTGTATGGTCATCGATCCCGGCGGCATCTTTGACGGGCGCTGCCATATGTTGGCCGCTTCGGATGCATCAACGGGAGTCACAATCCCCATCCGAGCCGTTGGACAGGCGTGAAGCAGCAGCGTGTGCCACACAACCTATACTAACCGTTACTATTAATAATAAAGGTTAAACAGCGAGTGCATCCTCTCGCGTCTCCTCCACGTTCGTTGAGTTGACAGCTTCACTTCCCCCAACTATCTTTCCTGTGCGTCTCTTGAAAGGCACTCGAAATGAAAATTCTGGTGATTGGCGGCGGCGGGCGCGAGCATGCATTGGTGTGGAAACTAGGGCAAAGCGCCAATGTGGAGAAGATTTGGTGTGTGCCGGGAAATGGCGGGATTGCGGATGAAGCGGAAGGCGCAATGGTGGACGCGGGGGATGTGGCGGGCCTGGTCGCGTTGGTGGAAAAAGTTAAGCCAGATCTGACCGTGGTTGGACCGGAGCTGCCCTTGGTGAATGGTTTGGTAGACGCGTTTAGAGAGCGGAAATGGGCGGTGATTGGACCGGACAAGAAGGCCGCGCAACTGGAAGGCAGCAAGATATTCGCGAAGGAGTTCTTGCAGCGTCACAACATCCCGACGGCGGAGCTTTACGGTTCACACGATTCGGCTGGCGGGGCGTACGGAGCCCTGTGCGCCGTGGATTGGCCGGTGGTGATCAAGGCGGACGGATTATGCGCGGGAAAGGGCGTTTTCGTGGCGCCGGATCCGGACGCGGCGACCGATTTTATTGAGCGGGTGATGGAGAAGAACGAGTTGGGTGACGGCGGGAAGCGTGTGATGTTGGAGGAAACGCTGGAGGGCGAAGAGCTTTCGTTCATTCTGCTGGCCGACGGAGAGCACTACGCGCCGCTGGTGCCCACCCGGGACCACAAGCGAGTGTTTGATAACAATCAAGGGCCGAACACGGGTGGAATGGGCGCGTATTCTTCCGATGAGCTCTTGCCTGCCGATTTGCGTCGCACGATCGAAAAAACAATCGTGGAGCCGACGATGAAGGGGTTGGCCGCGGACGGGATTCGCTACCAGGGATTTCTCTATGTCGGATTGATGCTGACGAAGAACGGGCCAAAGGTGTTGGAATTCAATTGCCGGCTGGGCGATCCAGAAACGCAGGCGATTCTGGCGCGGGTGGATTTTGATCTGGCCGAGGTGTTGGCTGACGCGGCGGGCGGAAAGCTGAAGCCTGAGAAGATGAAGTGGAAGGCGGGGGCGAGCGCTTGCGTGGTGATGGCGTCAGGGGGATATCCGGGAAAGTTTGAAACAGGGAAAGAGATTCGTGGATTAGCAGACGCGGCGCTTGTGGGCGATGTAAAAGTGCTGCACTCGGGAACGAAGCGGGCAGGAGATTCTATCGTGACGAACGGTGGCCGCGTGCTTGGAGTGACCGCTACAGGGAACACGCTCAGCATGGCTCTGCAGAAGGCGTATGAAGCTGTGGGGAAGATTCAGTTTGAAGGCATGCACTACCGGAAAGATATCGGAAAGACTCAGCAACAGAGCTCGGCGGCGGGAGATTGAGCGATGGCCAAGCTGATTCATTTGTTTCGCGCGCCAAAACGGCGGGAGCCAATGGAAGAGTTGCAGGAAGCGCGTGCGGTGGAAGACGTGGGATTGGAAGGGTGCGCGCACGTCCGGCCGCATGGAAAGCGCCAGGTGTTGCTGATGGACCGTGAAACGCTGGATGTGTTCGGACTCGTGCCGGGGATGGTGCGAGAAAACGTGACGACGGAAGGATTGGACGTGAATGGCTTGGCGATCGGGCAACGCCTCCAAATCGGCGAAGTGGAATTCGAGGTAAGCGCGGTGTGCGATCCGTGTGAACAAATTGAAGCGCTGCGGCCGGGGCTGCAATGGGCGTTAGAAGGCCGGCGTGGAATGCTGTGCAAAGTGGTTCGGGGCGGATTGTTGAAGCGTGGCGATGAGATTCTGGTGATAGATCAGGTGACAGCGCAGGGCGTTTGACCGCCTGAAATGAATAAGATCGTAGCGTCAGGGCTTCGGCTTCTGTTGAAGGGTGGGCGCGTCGGGGGGCCGGTTTTTGTCTTCCGTCGTTTTTATTTTTTCGCGGGGCTCATCGGGCGGAACAATCCAGTCAAACCTGCCATTTTCCGTCATGGTGCCGAGGAAGAAGTGCGCGTCGCTGGCAAGGATCGGCAAAGCGGCACGGAGAAAATCACCCGCGGCGACGGGATCGGCTTTTTGTGCCTCGCCTTTCTGAATCAATTCAACCACTTTGTTGATGTGCGGGTCTGAAGAACGCAGACGAGCGATCGCAGGCGCATTCTGCTGGATGAGGCCGAGGAGCGGAATGTCCTTGAGATCGGACGGGACGCGGACTTCAATAATGGTTTTCGGCTGATGCTTGTCGGGCGGATAAAGCTGCGTGAAGCGCGGCCGCAGAATATGGGTCTGCAAATAATCCCCGCGGGCTGCCACGGGACTTTGTTCCACTTGATACTCGATGAGCCAGATTTCCGGCCCGTAATCTCGTGGAGCGTAGCCGATGAGAACCATTTGGAAAAGAGGCTCGTCGGGTTTGAGCTCGATTGGATGATGGAGCTGGGACACGAGGGGGCGCAGTTTCTCGAGGAAGGCAACGCCGATTTGCTCGAGGTCCTGCTCGGCGCCGCCTTGGGGAGCGAATCGGGTGTCAACAGCGCCAAAGTGGGGGACGTCTCGATCGAGCCGAATGGGCCTGGGCTGAGAGGTGACCTGCCACTCGGACGCGCCAAAGAAAATGCCGATGTGCCGGCTGTCAATGGCGGCGACGCGCGGGGGCACGGATTTGGATTCGAGAGGATGATCGATGGCCGCGAACACAATGGCGTCATTGGCAACGTGAATGATGGCGCGGCCGCCGGCGAGGTTGGCGACGATTTCGTCTTCCTGGGCGTGAGTAGAAGCGCCGGCCGGGAGCGCGGCCACGAGAATCAGGAAGGCGCGAACGAGGAAGTTCCTCACAAAGGCAGAGTAGCACAGCGGGCAGACAGTGGGTTGGAGGCAGTCAGGCAGTCAGAGGAAGGTTCCCGAGTGAAGCAGGATTCGCTAAAATAGAAGGTTCGAGAATGAGGGGAAGAAACCACTATGGGGCAGAGAAACTTGAAAAAGCTTAAGCACAATGGCAAGACCTTGGAAGAAATCCTGAGGGCCCACGAGTTGTTTTGGGCGAGCAAGGAAGGCGGGGCGCGGGCGGACCTGACGAGCGCGGATTTGTCCGGCGCGGATCTCAAGGAGTTGAATCTGGCCGGGGCGATCCTGAAGAATGCGAACCTGGAAGGCAGCGATTTGCGCGGGGCGCGGCTGCCGGGAGCGGACTTGTCTGGAGCGAATCTTCGAAAGGCTGATTTGCGGAAGGCGGACCTGACGGAAGCGTTTCTGCCGGGGGCAAATCTTTCGGAAGCTCAGGCCAGCGGCGTGGAGTTTTTCCGCTGCGACCTGACGGGCGCGAATTTTCAGAAGGCGATGCTGCGGAACGTGAATTTCCGGGACGCGCACCTGGATGGAGCGAAGTTTGCGGGAGCGGACTTGGGAATCGCGATTCTGCGCGAGACGGATTTGCGGAACGTGGATTTGTCTGGCGTGGATTTGAGCACGACGTTGATGCCGTCGGGATGGGGCGCGAAGAAGCAGGGCGCTTAGATAAAGAGAAAGAAAACGATGGAATTAACGCAGAGGCCGCAGAGAGAGCGGAGTGCGCAGAGAATAAAAAGGCAAAGGATACACATAAGCGCGGCTGTGCCACCAGGATGGTAAACGGGGCCGCGGCGTGTTAGCCTCACGCGAAGCCGGTCCTTGAAGGAATACCTTGGCGACAACCTCCCCACAATTGGATTTGCCGCGCGTGCGAGAGCGCGTTCTGGATGTGTTGCGCGGGCTGCTGGAAGAACTCGGCAGCCACGGCGCCGTGCCGGAGCTTTCGATTCATTCGAATCTGGACCGCGATCTCGGATTGGGAAGCCTGGAACGCGTAGAGCTGTTGACGCGGCTGGAGAGCGCGTTTGGCGTGCGCCTGCCGGATACGCTGGCGGCGGAGGCGAGCACGCCGGAAGAGCTGACGGCGGCGATTGTGGAGGCGCCCGGGACGCCGGTCAGTGAGGAAGATGGGTTGTCCGGGCTGCGGGCAAACGTGGCGACACGTGAGTTGGCCGAGAAGGCAGCCGACTCGATCGTGGAGAAAGCGGAAACGCTTTTGGACGTGATTCGCTACCGCGGCGTGCATGATGCGCAGCGCGCGCATCTGCTGATTACGGAAGACGACGAGAGGGGCGAACGCCACTTCACACTAACCTTTGGGGAGTTGTATTCCGCGGCGCAGAAGTGCGCGGAAGAACTGGCGCGACATGGAGTGCCACCGGGCGGACGCGTGTCGTTGATGCTGCCGACGTCGAGGCAATTCTTTATTTGTTACGCGGGAATTTTACTGGCGGGGGCAGTGCCGGTACCGATTTATCCGCCGTTTCGCGCGGATCGGATTGAGGAGTATGCAGGCCGGCAATCAGCCATCTTGAACAATGCCGGAGTTTGCCTGCTGATCACATTCCGGCGAGCGGAAGCGGTGGCAAAGCTTCTGGAGCCGCGCGTGAAATCGCTGCTGGGCGTGGTGGAGGCGGAGAGATTGCTGGAAGCGGCAGAGAAAGCTCCGCCGCCGGCTCCGGGAGCGCTGCCGGCATTCATCAGCGGGACTCGCATACGCAAGGGCAGCGACATTGCGTTGCTGCAATACACGTCAGGCTCGACCGGCGATCCGAAGGGCGTGGTGCTGACGCACGCGAATCTGCTGGCGAACATGCGGGTGATTGCGCAAGGTGTGCAACTCGGCCCGGAAGATGTGGGAATCAGTTGGCTGCCGCTCTACCACGACATGGGATTGATTGGGGCGTGGCTGACGTTGCTCATGCACGGCGTGCCGCTGGTGGTGATGTCACCGCTGGCTTTTCTGACGCGGCCGGAACGCTGGCTGCAATCGATGAGCAGGCATAAAGGAACAATCACGGCAGCGCCAAATTTTGCGTACGAATTGTGCGTGCGTAAGATTTCCGACAAAGCGATGGAGGGCGTGGACCTGAGTTCGATGCGCGTGGTGATGAATGGAGCGGAGCCGGTGAATCCGGAAACGCTGGAACGGTTTGCCAATCGATTTGGGAAATATGGTTTTCAGCGGCAGGCGATGCTGCCGGTGTATGGGCTGGCGGAAGCGTCGCTGGGAGTGACTTTTCCTCCCTTGAATCGCCTCCCGCGGGTGGAGCGCGTGGAGCGGGAAGCGTTTACTGCGCAAGGGCGGGCTGTGCCGGCGGCGGAAGGAGATGAGACGGCGATTGCATTTGTGTCTTCGGGAAAATCCTTCCCCGGGCACGACATAAAGATTGTGGACGAACGAGGCAACGAGGTTAGCGAGCGGACGGAGGGGTTTTTGTGGTTGCGCGGGCCTTCGGGGACGGGCGGCTATTTTGAGAATCCCGAGGCGACGGCGAAACTGATGCCGCAGGGGCCAGCCGAGCGCGAAGGCGAATACGCCTGGCTGAATTCCGGCGACCGCGCATTTCAGGCAGACGGGGAGATTTTCATCACCGGCCGCGTGAAGGACATCATCATCAAGGGCGGCAGAAATTTGTATCCGCACGAAGTAGAAGAACTGGCCGCACGGGCGGAGGGGATTCGCAAGGGCTGTGTGGTGGCGTTCGGATTAAAAGACGTGAGCAGCGGAACGGAAAAGCTGGTGATTGTGGCGGAGTCACGAGAGGAGGACGCGGCGCGGCGGACAAAGATTGTGGCGGCGATCAACGATGAGGTATCACGGGGGCTGGGATTGCCGCCGGACCGCGTGGAACTGATTCCTTCGGGGAGCATTCCAAAGACGTCGAGTGGAAAATTGCGGCGGGATGAGACGAAACAGTTGTACGTGGCCGGGACGTTGACGGCGGCCAGACCCCCCGCGTGGGTGCAGATTGCTCGGTTGGGCACCGGGACGTTTTTGCGGGAGGCGGCGCGCAGCGTCGGGCGGGGAATTTTGAAGGTGCTCGAGAAAATTTACGGAGTGTATTTTGGCATCGTTTTCTTTTTGTGGATTGTGCCGTCGTGGTTCATCGTGAAGCAAATCAAGGATGAAAAAGCGGCGGGGCGTTTTACTTCGTCCGCGTTGCATGTGCTGTTTGCGCTGGCGGGAATCCGGCTGCGGGTGGTGGGCAAGCAGTACATGGATATTCCGGGCGCGAAAGTTTACGCTTCCAACCACGCGAGTTATTTTGATGTGTTGCCAGTGATGATGGGGCTCGGCGTGATGTACCGGTTTGTCGCCAAGGGTGAAGTGAACGACATGCCGTTCATCGGCACGTTTCTGAACCAGATGGGGCACTTGTCGTTCAACCGGCACGACGCCAGTTCGCGGCTGAAGCAGGTGGATGAGATGGAGGAGTGCCTGCGTCGAGGCGATTCGGTTTTCGTGTTTCCCGAGGGGACATTTACGTCACAGGCCGGCGTGCGGCCGTTTCAGTTGGGAGCTTTTCGCGGGGCGGTGAGCACGGGCGCGCCGGTGATTCCTGTGTCGTTGAAGGGGACGCGGAGATTTTTGCGGGATGGGACGTACTTGCCGCGTCCGACTAGCGTGACCATTACGCTGTCGCCGCCGATTTATCCTTCGCGGGAGTTGCGGAGCGAGGATCCCCATCAGTTGCAGGAGATTGTGAGGTTGCGGGATCTGGCGCGGGAGGCGATTGGGAAATATTCGGGGGAGCCGGTTTTGTAGTGGAAGAATTAAGATAACGCAGAGGGCGCGGAGAGCGCAGAGGGCGCTGAGAAAAAGAGAGAAAGAGAAGGAAGCCGGCGTTAGGCGCCGGCTTTTTTTGTTGGGGCGGACGCGGATTTGACGATTGCTTGGGTAAGGTTAGCAATGAAAACTCGGTTTGGTCGTTCGGCTGAAACCGTAAAAGCGGCAGCAGAGCTGCCGCACTCCATAGAGTGTCAGTGACTCAACGTGTAGATGACCGTGATTCGGGTCTCCACTTCGATGGGGCTACCGTTGAGGATCGTGGGGCGATAGCGCCATTCGCGGACCGCGGCTAGCGCCGATTGGATCAGCAAAGGATCGCCAGAGATTACTTCAAGCGACTCAATTGTGCCTGCTGTCGAGATGATGGCACGAAGTTCCACGCGGCCTTCGCGATGGGTTTGCTTAGCCAGCAGCGGGTAGATTGGCTCGACTCGACGGATCAGTTGGGCCATTTGTGCCGGTTCACTGATGGAACGTCGGACGACCGGATTTTCTGGAGGTGGAGGAACTGGGTGCGCGTTCGTTGGAATCTTGCCGCCCGGCGTGCCGGGACCTGAGGGCAAGCCTGGAACCGAGTCACCAGGCGAGTCATCGCGCTCTGGGGATGTAGTTCGATCGTGACTGACTATGATGGGAGAAACGGTTGGCGGCTCGCAAAAGCGGCATGGCGCAGGAGTGCGCGCGCCTGGGTTGGGTGTGGCCTCGTGGTGGTTGCCAATCGGAGCGTAGGGCGGAATCGGGGTCGCGTTTTTGAGCGAGATGCGTTCGCCTTTGCTGAGAAGTGGAAAAAGCACAAGCGCTACGAGAGCGAGGCTTTGCAGGGCAATGGAAATTGCGACGGCCCGCTGCTTGATGCGGCGTGCGTGCTTTTCCGATTGCGGATCGCCTTCGACCAAACATTTGCTAAAGGCGTCTTCAGACACACGGGACACACGTCGGGCTTCGAGAGTCATCACACACCTCCGGAAAATTTCCTGCGAGCCGTGGAATTTTTGCGGCGCCAGCCTCCGGAGGTTGCGTTCCGGAGACCAGCGCCGCGCTCGCAGGGATGCGAGGTGCGCGCGTCCTCTGTGTTGTTTGACACCGAGGCGGGTGACAAGTGCCCACGAAGCAAGGAATCAGAAAGAGGGATTTAACGCAGAGAGAGTAGTCTGGGGAAGCGCGCAGAGGTCGCTCCAGAAGAGGTTTCTCGGGAGACCACGAGGAGGGCAAGTAATGTGTTTCTACTAGGATGGGGGGTTCGGTATATTCGGAGATAAAATTGAAAATTTAGTTACATCTAATCGATTCGGCAAGGCATCGAATCTTTCGGACGTGGATCCAAGGAGGAGAACCCGATGGAAAGGCGTATACCCGAGGTAGTCGGCGTGCGCCGCACGGGTTGGGCAGCTCTGGACCGCGATCCGCAGCAGGACGTAGTGGAATTTGCTTGTCCTCATTGCGGCGCGAAAAGCCAGAAGAAGGCCCGGCGCGAGCGGACAGAGTACCGGTTTACAGACGGCTTTCTGCAGGATTTGCAGGGAGAAGGCGTGCAGTGCCATTTGTGCAAGCAGTCGTTGCGGATAGTGCCGGTGGTGATGCTGCACGATCAGGATGAGACGAAGCGGTTCGAGGCGGTGTTTTCGGACGAGCCGCTGGTTCACGCGGAATAATCGCGAATCATAAGAAACTAGAGAGGGCGCCTGCGGCGAAGGCGCCCTTTCTGCTTTTTGGCGGCTGGCGTCACGTTAGTAATGATCGTCCCGGTCGCGATGGTGCTCGCGGTATTCGTGGCGCAGATGCGCCTGGCGCTCGTACGCCTCGTGTCGTTCGTGTTCCCAATGACGCGCGTCGCGGCTATAAGGACCGAAGCGTTCGACCGCTTCGCGATAGCGCCATTCGGTATAGGCGACCCGACGATTGCAGTCGTCCCAATCGTTGGCCTTTGCGGCGGGCGCACCGGCGGCCAGGAAGAAGCCGAGGGCCGCGGTGGCCAGAGCCGTCTTTCCGAGAAACGAACCGAGTGTGAACGAGAGAAGTTTCATACGATTGCCTCCAGGAGCCTGGCCCGGGCTGGCGATCGGGGGTGCATCCTGTGGATTCAAACACCTGTTTGAATGGAAGGTTGCTTTTGGTTGTAAAGTGCGCTAAATAAACCAGTTACGCGGCGCCTTGCCGCGGCTCAATCATAAGGACGGACAAAGGATGGGGACACGAGCGAATCGGCACATAACAAAAAGTGCCGGGCGGTTGCCCGGCACTTGAGATTCAATCAAGGATTGGTTTAGTGATGGTCGTGATCATGATCATGATCGTGGTCATCCCAATCGTGATCCGTGCGCCAGCGGTGGCCGTCCTCATCCCACCAGCGATGGCTATGTTCCCAACACCAGGAGCGCGCTTCCGCCAGTTCGTGGCGGTACTTCGCGGCTTGCGGGCTGTCCCAACCATGATGCTCGGCGGCTTCGTGAAGCTTGTGGTCTGCCCGGGCGATGCGCTTCTGGCAGTCGTCATCCGCGTGCAATGGGGTGGCGCCGGCGAAAAACAGAGCAGTGGCCAGAGCCGACCCGGAAAGAACTGCGCGAAAACCCCAGGAGTTCAGTGGAAGCTTCATAGATTCTCCCTTGTAGCCGCAGCTGAGATAGCCTGCGGCGAGAAGTTTGGAAAGAAGACTGGGGGCATACAGTATGGAAGTATAGAGTGGAGGGGAGCAAGTGAGAATCAGGTGATAACCTGAGCAGATCTCAGGAGACCATAGCTGGCTATTCTATCTGAAATCAATACTTTAGCGCTTCGTGAATGGGCTGATTAATAGGCCTGGAGAAACGGATCTCCCTGCATATGGTATTTCTCGAGTCCCATACGGATTTTGTCGAAGGCTTCGTCGACACTGTCTGCATATTGCAGATTATCGAAATCCGCCTGGCTAATGGTGCCCCAGCGGACCATGTTTTTGAGGTTGAGCACTTCGTTCCAATATTTGCGGCCGTAGATAAGGATCAAGGTGTGCTTGGGCATCTTGCCGGTTTGCGAGAGGGTCATCATCTCCCACAGCTCGTCGAGCGTGCCGAAGCCGCCGGGAAAAACGATGAGTGCTTTGGCGATTTGCGCGAACCACAATTTGCGCATGAAGAAATAATGGAAATTGAAGCTGAGCTCGGGGCTGATGTAGGGATTCGCGAATTGCTCGTGGGGCAGTTCGATCGAGAGGCCGATGGACTTGCCGCCGGCTTCGTAAGCGCCGCGGTTGGCGGCTTCCATGATGCCGGGGCCACCGCCGGAACAGATTACAAAGCGGCGGGGACGCGGTCCGAGCGTAAGCGCCCACGTGGTGATCTTGTGGGAGAGTTGGCGCGCCTCTTCGTAATAGACGGACATATCGAGAGCGCTTTTGGCTTCGCGAAGGTGCAGGCGGTGCGATTTCCGCCGGGCGTCGCTCCAACGGGAAGTTTTCATTTTTTTCAGGCGGGTGTAGCGGGAGGAGGCTGCTTCGTGAGAGTGGATGCGAGCGGAGCCGAACATCACGATAGTGTCGCAGATTCCTTCCTTCTTAAGCTGCACGAGAGGATAGATGTACTCGGAAATGATGCGAATAGGCCGCGCCGGCGTGCTGGCCAGGAACTCGGGATTTTCGTGCGGAGCTTTCGGGGCGTGCTGGGGCTTGGGGCGCTTACCGTCGGACATGGGAATTTTCTCCAATCAAGGTGCGTTTAGATTGTAGGCAGGGTGAAGCGCGGCGGCAACGCCTTTGGGGTGGCTGGCGTCGAATTGAATACGCGAGGGTGCGTTGGGCGTTGTCTGGAGAGACCATTGAACACTACCGAGTCGGGCGGCGATTGCAGATGAAGAGACCCATGGCGATTTTCCTGGGGCTGCTTCTGATGGCGACGGTTGCGTTGCCGTTCGCGTGGGCGCAAGCGCCGGATGGGCCCATGATCCCGCAGCCGGGCACACCCATTCAGAAAGGGCCGGCGCCAATCAAAGTCCGCAGCGTGTTGGTGAATACTCCCGTGACGGTGAGGAACGAAAAAGGCGAAATGGTGCACGACCTGGAAGAATCGGATTTCCGGATTACCGATAACGGCGCGCTGCAAAAGATCACGCATTTCAATTTAGGCGGAGACCCGATTTCGCTGGCGGTGGTGGTGGAAACGAGTTCGCGGATCGCCCCGATTCTGCCGCAGATTCGTAAGTCGGGGATCCTGATTTCGCAGACCGTGACCGGACCGACAGGAGAAGGCGCCGTCGTGGGATTTGACGATCGGGTGAGTACCCTGCTGGAATTTACGAGCAGCCCCGATGCCATGGAAAAGGCAATGTCCGGATTGCCGCAAGGAACATCGGGAGCAAAGTTGTTCGATGCGATGTCGAAGGCTGTGGAACTGTTGAGCGCGCGTCCTGAAGTTTCCGAGACGGAGTTGGGCCACCGGCGAGTGATGCTAGTGATTGCGGAAGCCCACGATTCGGGCAGCGAAGAAAAACTGGGAGAAGTGCTACGGCGAGCGCAGTTGGCCAATGTGACCATCTACACCGTGGGGATTTCCACCACGAAGGCGGACTTGAAGAGGAAGCCGGAGCATACGGGACCTTCCTCGGCAACGCCGGAGGGGACTTACGGCATGCCACCACCGCCCGGAACAGTGCAAACACCGACGACTGGGGACACCAGTCAGCCGCAAGGAGGGAGCCTGTTGTCGCTAGCGGTTTGGGCGGTGATGCATGTGAAGGATCAGGTGACGTCGCATCAACTGGAGATTGCCGCGGCGGCGACCGGCGGCCTGCATGTCTCCACGTGGAAGGACCGGACAATCGAGAGAGCGATCGATGAAATGGGCGGTGAGCTGCACGCGCAATACACGCTGACGTATACGCCGAGCGGCGAGAACACGGATGGGTATCACGAAATCAGCGTGACCGTTTCAAAGGAAAAAGAGCGGGGATTGAAAGTGCGGGCCCGGCCGGGTTATTACGTCGGAGCGCCAGCGAGTTAGAATGGCGTTGGAAGCTTGGCGAGGGCAGCTCATGGCCGGGCAAACGGACAATTTCACGATACGGCTGGCGACGACGGCGGATATTCCGGCGCTGCGCGAATTGATTGATACGTCGGTGAGGGTTTTGCAGCGGGAGGATTATTCCGCAGAGCAATTGGATGCGGCGCTGGGCACGGCGTATGGCGTGGATACGCAACTGGTCGCGGATGAAACATATTACGTTGTGGAAGCGGTTGGCGCGTCTGGTGAGAAGGTGCTGGTGGCTTGCGGGGGGTGGAGCATGCGCAAAACGCTGTACGGCAGCGATCATGGACCCTATCGCGACAACGCAATGCTCGATCCGGCGCGCGATGCGGCGAAGATCAGGGCATTTTTTGTACATCCGGAGTGGACTCGGCGTGGGATCGCGAGTCTGATCTTGAAAACTTGCGAGGATGCCGCATATTCGCTTGGGTTCCGGCGATTTGAGATGGGCGCGACTCTGACGGGCGTTCCGATGTATGCCGCGCGGGGTTATGCAAAAGGCGAGCAGATTGAGGTGCCGCTGCCGAACGGAATGTCGCTTACCGTGGTGAGGATGGCGAAGACGTTGCCTTAGGCAATCCGCCGCAGTTCAAATCGCAAATGTCGAAAAGTCTGTGGCAAAAGTACCCGCCTCAAAAGCAGCAGTTTTGCTGTCGCACTCCAAAAAAAAGCTAGGCGAGTTGGTGCCAGAAGGCGGATTCGCGGGAGGCGAGCAGCGCGTCTTTGCGGGCGTTCCAGCGGAGGTAATGCGGGGTGCGGGTGTGCGCGGTGTGGTGGTCGCGGGTTTCCCAGACTTCGTGAAAGAGGAAAGTGCCGGGCTGATCGGCGCAGCGGTGCAGATCGTATTGCAAGCAGCCCTGTTCCTTTCGCGTGGGTCCGATTAGCGCGCGAAGCTCGGCTTCGAGGAGGATGTGCTGCCCTTCCTTGGCGCGGAGAGTGACGACCAGGGTAACGGCATTTTTCGGGAGTTTCGTTGCCGTTGCGCCGCGACTGCGGCGCCGGCCGGGTCGCCTGGAAGGCTTGCGGGATTTTTGTTTCGGCATGTCGGCGGCGATTGTACTCCAAACAGCTTTAATGGCAAGGACAAGTGGAACTGGAGACGGGTCCCCGCCCGGGTCGGGGCCGCTACGCTCGCGTGTTGGCGAAGGACGCCGACTATTTCTGGTCGGCATCCCTGCGGCCGGCATTCAGGCTGTCGAAGTTCAGGACCGTGTTGAGCACCAGGGAGTAGGTGTTCTCGGTTTCGCCGCGATAGACGGGATTGATTGAGAACAGGACTACGTGACCGGAGCCGTTGGGGACATCGAGCACCGCGGGATGCTGGGCGATTTCGTTGCCGTTCTCGACGAGGCCGGAGATGAGCAGGTCCTTGGAGTCAGCGTAACGCAGGATGACGCGCGCACGGTTGGCCGGGGGGATGACGCGCGGATTATTGAAGCTCTGCTCGTCGGTTGGCTGAGGAGCTTCCCAGAGTTCCTTCTCTGGCTCGTCTGGAACTTCAGAAGCCGGCCGGCCGATGACGAAATCGGGGTCGTCCTTGGTGCCGCGGCCGGTCGGCCGTGATTTCATCTCCGGGCCAAGGTGCCGGCGATGAGCGCCAAGAATGCTGGTGACGGAGAAAATGGGGCCGTCATCACAATAGGCGGAGACCTTTTCGTCGTAGCCGTAGGCAATGGGGCTGGCCGCGTCAACGAGCCGTGTGCCAACGATGGAGCCGACAATTTTCATTTTTTCAGCATTGGTGGAGCTGACTCCATTGGCCAATCCGGTGGAGATTGCAAATTGCGAGGTGTCAAGCGCCGTAAGCAGAACACCGCCCTGCCGCACAAACGATTGCAGCTTGGCGAGGCCGTCCCAACCGAGGCCGGGGCGCATATCGGGTGTTGAATCGTTTTTGCCGACCAGGTTGGGAGTTTCAGGCGTGTTCATCCACGGGAGAGGATTGCCCCAGGCGGTCGGTGTGCCCTGCACAATGGCGTTGTGGCTAGTGCTGCCCGTGACAGGCGGAAACAGGATTACGTCGTATTTGGCGTTCAAGTCGGGAATTTTGGCGAGCGCCTGCGTGCTCATGTAGTCGTACGGGATTTGCAGGTTGTCGAGGGCGAGGCGCCACCAGCCTTCCGGCTGCGTGCTGATCCAGGTGTGGATGTAGGCGATGCGCGCGGCGCGAACGGGATGCGTTTTGATATTGGGACCGGCAGCGAGCGCAACGGCCTGCAAGCCGAGCGATTTCGCGGCGGCGTCCAGATCGGAGCGGCTGACGCCGTGAATCAGGAAAGTACCGCGAGAGAATTTATGGTCGCCGGACTGGAAGGGTTCTTCCGCGGCGTCGATGGACGCCTCTTTCAAGCGATAGCGGAGTGAAGCGAGCGCGGGCTCGGCATGATTGTCGATCGCGAATACAGAGCCTTCGCCGTGAACGCCGCCGAAGGGGCGGAGTTCCGTGACGCGCTCCATGGGAACTGACAGGACTTTGGAGTCGGTGACACGATTGACCTGCACGCCGAAGAGTTCACCAAGGGTCCAGGCAGTGTCGTCGTAGGGAGTGGTTTGCGGCTCCTCGGGGCTCCAGTATTGGTAGTCGAGCAGCGCGTCGGCGACGCGGGAATAGGGCTGATCCATGCGAATGATGTAGCTGCCGGTGGGAAAATCGCGCGTGGTTGGTGAAGGGGGTTTCGGTTTTTCCTCGGCTGCGCTCGCTTTGCTTGACTTTTTTTCTTTCTTTACGGGGAGAGCCACTTCGAATGCGCTAGTCGCGCGTGAAATTTCGACGTGCTGCTTGAGCATGATGCGCAGGAGATCGGCTTGCACGCTGACGCGCGGGTCGTCAGCGGGAAGAACGTAGGCGGCCGGGCCTTCCGCAGCAGGTTTTTGGATGGAGCGCTTCCCTTTCAGATAAAAATTCTTCAGGAACAGGCGCTTATTCTCGTTGAAGAAGTGGAGCGAGGTAAGCAGGCCGGTTTCCTCGTAATTGTTATTGTTGCGCTGCGACCAGAGCGCTTTGGGAAACGGCGGATTGGGCCGATACCACGTGCGCGCATATTCGTCTGGTTGCAGCGTCCGTTCGCGCGTGTCGGCGCCGGCGTTGCCGAACGTTTCATAGAGGCGGCTGATGCCGTTGTGCATCGCGGCGAGAAACATCAGGTAGCCGGGGGACCAGGTATCGAAATCGCCGTGGGTGAAGACGCCGGGCATACCGAACTTGGTCATGTCGGCCACGTTGCGCGCGCCAATCATTTGCCATTCATCCACGAGGATGGGATCGACCCAGGCGTTGTATGGCCCGTCGCCGACCGTGTTGTCGTAGAGATAGGGGACCGATTCGTGGAGATCGTGGAGCACCTGGGCGTTCCATCCGAGGTAGGTGTTGAGGACGTTTTGTGTGAGCTTGAGGGTCATTCCCATGGCGTCGCGGTTGTTGTCGTGCGCAACGTATTTGCCCCAGTAGATAAGCGCCGGGTAGAAATCCTTCGGATGGGTGAGATGCCATTTGTAGAGATCGACCATGCGGTCGCGGCCATCGACTTCGACGACGGGAGTAATCAGGGTGATGACACCGTCGCGAATTTCGCGGACATAAGGACTGTCATCGACGGCGAGACGGTAGGCCAGCTCCATCAGGGCGGTGGGCGCGCCGGTTTCCGGCGAGTGGATTGTGCCAGTGATGTAGTAGACAGGAACGGATTCAGCGACGAGTTTGTCGGCTTCGGCGTCGTCGAGATGGATGGTGCGCGGGTCGGCAAGTTTCGCTAGCCGCTGGCGGTTCTGTTCGAGATTTTTCAGATTGGCTTCCGAAGAGATGGCTATGGCGATCATTTCGCGGCCCTCTTCGGTGGTGCCGATCGAGACGACTTTCACGCGCGGCGTGGCTTTTTCGAGCAGGCGCATGTACTTGTAAACGTCTTCCGCGTAAGGAAGGATGCCGGGAGCGCCGGCGATGTCGCCGAGGACGACTTCGGGCGTGGGCACGGTCATGCTGGCAGGAAGATAGTCGACTAGGGGCGAGGAGAAGTAAGGCTCGGTGGTGTACTTGCGAATCTTCGCGGTGTAGGCCTCGTTGATGGGCTGCTTGGGATCGCGCGCAGGACGTGTTTCGCCGTCGGCCAAGGCGATGTTGCCGCTTGCTAGCGTTGTGAAGAGAAGCAGAATGAATCCCAGCCAGGACTTGCGGCCCATGAAATCTCCTTTAAGAATACGGACGCAGAATTCTAACTCAGTGTCGATGGAACGATGAAATCCAGTGTTTATACGTCTGCCTGCATTGGATCGTGATAGTCAATTGGACGCGGGCCGAACGCGTTGGTGGTACGAAAAATTGCGGCTAGTGGGCCGGGTAAAAGACCAGGCAGACGGGGCTGGGGACTCCTTCGGTAGTCGAGACTTCTGAGAGGGCGCCAGTTTCGGGGTTGATCCGGAAGACTACGATGGAATTCGAGTTCTGGTTTTCGGCAAGAACGAAACGGTCAGAGGGGTCGATGGCGAAGTGGCGCGGCTCTTTGCCGCCAGTAAGGTAATCACCAGCCGCTTGGAGCTTGCCCGTGGCGGGAGCAATGGAAAAGACTGCTATCGAATCCTTGCCACGGTTTGACGCAAAGAGCCATTTGCCGCTCGGATGAATGGCGATTTCAGCCGCTTCATTGCGGCCCTCGAAATTGATGGGAAGCATGGGCACGACCCCAAGGTATCCGAATATGTCGTGGTCTGGGGCGTAGGCAAACGTGGTGACCGTCGAATTGATTTCGCTGAGGACGTAAAAATAATCTCCACCGGGCGACAATGCGGCGTGACGGGGTCCTGCGCCGGCCGCGAGCGGCTTAAAGGCCGGCTTGTTTGGTGTCAGCATGCCTTTGGTGGCATCGAAGCGGTAGCTGAGGATTCGGTCGAGCCCGAGGTCGGCGACAAAGACAAAGCGATTGTCGGGAGAAGATTCGATCCAATGAGCATGGGGGCCTTCTTGGCGTTCTTTGTTGGGGCCAAGAGTGCCGGCGTCTTTGACGACGGAGGTGTGTTCGCCGAGTTTGCCGTCGGGGAGGATTGGGAAGACGACTACGTTGCCGGAAGTGTAGTTGGCGACGATGAGATATTTGCCGGTTTTGTCGAAGGAAAGATAGCAAGGATCCTCGCCAGCAGCGGGGAGTTTGTTCAGAAGCGTGAGCTTGGCGGACCCGGCGTCGATGGAAAAGGCGCTTATGGCGCTTTGCTTGCCGGATTCGTTCGCCGCATAGGCCCATTTGCCGTTGGGATGAATCACGACCCAGGAAGGATTGGATGCTTCGGTGGCGAGGCCGAGGGGAGTGAGTCTGCCAGAGGAAGGATCAAAATCGAAGGCGTAGATCCCTTTGCTGTCGGTTTTATCAGTGTAGGTGCCGACGAAGGCGAGGAATTTCTGGGCCGGGGTTTGGGAAACGGCTGGGAAAGTTGCCAGGAAGCAAAAGAGAAGGGAAAACAAACAGCGACGGATGATTTTCATGGGGCATTAGTGTACTGCATGCGCGCGGAGTCCCGGCAAGATTTCGTTGGTTGAGAAGTATTACTTCCGACTGTGAATTGTGCTTTTGCGTAGATACCAAATGGTATCGGCAGGATTCAATGCCGTCGGCTTATTTGAGGAACCGGAGTGGTTATTTCTTTTCTTCGGTTTCTTCTTCCTGGAGGACGGCGGCGGCGGCTACCGAGTCTTCGTCGTCGAGCCGGAGCAGGCGGACGCCTTGCGTCGAGCGGCCGGCTTCGCGGATTTCGCTAGCGTGGACGCGGATGACCTTGCCGTGTTCGGTGATGATCATGACGTCGGACTCTTCGGTGACCTGAAGAGTAGAGACGACGGAGCCGTTGCGGTCGGTGGTCTTCATGTTGACGACGCCCTTTCCGCCGCGCGAAGTGATGCGGTATTCGGCGAGAGCGGTGCGCTTGCCGTAGCCCTTTTCGGCGACGGTGAGCATGAGCGTGGTGAGCGAGTCTTTGATGTCCTCGTTTTCGAGTTCCTCGAGATTCTGCGTGGTCTTCTTGCGTTCCTTGGCGATGATCTCGAAGTCGGGCTGGACGGCGTCCATACTGACTACGTAGTCCTCCTTGTCGAGGTCCATGCCATTCACGCCGCCGGCGTTGCGGCCCATGGGGCGAACTTCCGTTTCACGGAAGAGGATGGCCTGGCCTTCGTGGCTGGCGAGGAAGATCATTTGCTTGCCGTCGGTGAGCTTGGCGCCGATGAGCTCGTTATCGGCCTCGAGATTGATGGCGATGATGCCCGTGGAGCGCGGATTGGAGAATTCCGTGAGAGCCGATTTCTTTACCGTGCCGTCTTTCGTGGCCAGGAAGACGAAGCGGCCTTCTTCTTCGAGATTCGTGGCGGCGACGAGAGCGGTGAGCTTTTCGTCCTCCTGGAATTTCACCAGGCTGGAGATGGCTTTTCCGCGCGTTGCGGCGGCCGCTTCGGGGAGTTCGTAGACCTTCAGCCAGTAGACGCGGCCCTTGGAAGTGAAGAGCAGGATGTAACTGTGCGCCGAGGCGACGAAGAGATGCTCTACGAAGTCTTCTTCCTTGGTCTTGGCGCCGATGCGGCCTTTGCCGCCGCGCGACTGGTGGCGGTAGACCTCTGCTGGCGTGCGCTTGATGTAGCCGGCATGGCTCACGGTGATTAGCTGGTCGGTGTCGGCAATGAGATCTTCGAGCTTGATTTCGTCGACCTTGTCCACGATCTGCGTGCGGCGGTCGTCACCGTACGCCTTGTGGACTTCGCGCAACTCGCCGGTGATGACCTGCTTGAGCTTTTTGTCGCTCGCAAGGATTTCACGCAACTCGGCAATCAGGTCGCGGATGGACTTCAATTCTTTGAGAATTTCGCCGATGGAAAGCTGGGTGAGGCGGTGCAACTGCAATTCGAGGATGGCATCGATTTGAGCGTAGCTGAGGGTGAGTGAGTTGCCGCGGCCGGCGGCTTCGATTTCGGCGGCGCCGACGAAGCGATACTTGCGGCCATCGAGTTTCACGCCTTCCAGCTTCTTGGACTTGCCGTTTTCGGTGATGGTGACGTCCTGTTCGCTGAAATACTTGAACAGGTTTTCTTTGGCTTCGGCGCGGCTGCCGCTTCCGCGAATAACACGAATCACATTGTCGAGGTGGTCGAGCGCGATCTGGTAGCCAACAAGGATGTGTTCGCGCTCTTCGGCCTTTCGCAGCTCGAAGATGGTCCGGCGGCGAACAACTTCCATGCGGTGTTCGATGAAGAGCTTAATCAGGGGGATGAGGCCGAGTTCGCGGGGTTGGCCGCCGACGATGGAGAGCAGGATCATTCCGAAGGATTCCTGCATCTGGGTGTGCTTGAAGAGATTGTTGAGAATGAGCTGGGACTCTTCGCCACGCTTTAGTTCCACGACGATGCGCATGCCCTCGCGGGAGGATTCGTCGCGAACGTCGGAGATTCCCTCGATTTTCTTGGTCTGGACGAGTTCGGCGATGCGCTCGATGAGGCGCGCCTTGTTGACCTGGTAGGGGATTTCGGTGATGACGATATTTTCGCGGTCCTTAGTGGCTTCTTCAATGGCGGCTTTGGCGCGCATGATGAAACTGCCGCGGCCGGTGCGATAAGCGGCTTCGATACCTTCCCTGCCCGCGATGTAGGCACCGGTGGGAAAGTCCGGACCGGGGACGATCTTCATGATTTCTTTCAGGGTGGCGTCGGGCTTTTCGATGAGGAGAATGGCGGCATCCACGATTTCGCGGAGGTTGTGCGGAGGAATGTTGGTGGCCATTCCGACGGCGATACCGCTGGCGCCGTTGACGAGGAGATTCGGAATGCGCGACGGCAGGACAACTGGTTCCTCACGGGTCTGGTCGAAATTGGGGATGAAGTCGACGGTTTCTTTTTCGAGGTCGGCGAGAATATCTTCGGTGATTTTGGCCAGGCGCGCTTCGGTGTACCGCATGGCCGCGGGGGGATCGCCGTCGACGGAGCCAAAGTTACCCTGGCCGTCGATTAGCGGGTAGCGCATGTTGAAGTCTTGCGCGACGCGGACGAGAGCGGGATAGATTACAGCTTCACCGTGCGGGTGATAGTTGCCGGAGGTGTCGCCGCAGATCTTGGCGCATTTGCGGTAGCCGCGATTGGAGGCGAGGCCGAGATCGTTCATGGCGACAAGGATGCGGCGCTGAACGGGCTTGAGGCCGTCGCGCACGTCGGGAAGCGCGCGGGCGATGATGACGCTCATCGCATAGTCTAGATACGACTTGCGCATTTCGGCTTCGATGTCGATGGGAAGGAGTATTGATGTGTTCTGCTCGTCTGCCATGTGTCCTCAGCCTTCGCTCGTTATGGTCCTGCGGTAATAGACGCCAAAACTTGATTCAGTGATTCGCGCGTTCGAGTGCGTATGCTTTGACGGTATCGAATGCGTCTGCCGCGTTGGTAAAGCGCCGCGTTAGAAACTCGGCTTCGATTGCGCGCAAAAATGAATCGCACTCGGATTGATCGCCAAGATTGATTGCCACGCCTTTTTCGTTGTCCGGCGTGGAAGTGGGAACCGCGCGAAATTCGTTGACGCTGAGTCCGCGCAATCCCGGCAATGTCGTCCAGCCCAACTGGTACATCATTGTTTCCGTACTCGCCTCGCCCGCCGGTCTGAAGACCGGCCACTACACGCCTTGCTCGAACAATCGAAAGGCCTCAGGCCTGAAGGCCTGAGCTACAACTTAGATATCTAGATTGACGACTTCGAGGGCGTTGTCTTCGATGAACTTGCGGCGCGCTTCGACGTTTTCGCCCATTAGCGTGGTGAAAATATCTTCGGCGGCGACGGCGTCCTCGAGTTTCACCTGCAGCAGCGTGCGGGTGTCCGCGTTCATGGTGGTTTCCCATAGTTGCTCGGCGTTCATTTCGCCCAGGCCCTTGAATCGCGTGATGGTGAAATCTTTTTTGGCGTCTTCCATGACGTAGTTGAGAACGTCGGTGGCCTTTTCCCGCGTGACCTTCGTGCCGTTGCGCGCGACGGTGAACGGAGGATGGTTGAATTCCTCGATCTGCTTGGCGAGGGCGCGGAGCCGCTTGTACTCGGCGGTCGAGGCAACGGCCCAGCTGATTTTCTGGTTGTGCGGAAGACCAAACTGAATTTCGTAGAGGCTGTGTTCCTCGTCGAAGGCGACCTTGCCTTCGAGTTTGAGCTTTGATTTCTCGATCTCTTTGAGGAGTTTTTCCAGGGCCTTCTTGTCCTCGAAATCCGTTTTCTTCTCGAGGCCGCTTTCGGCGAGAAGTTCGACGAGGCCGGGTTCCCGCAGGCGGCGGCCGAGTTTGGCCGCGGCGGCATCGTATTCCTGAACATTCAAGAGGAACGTGGTAAGGCGCGCACCTTCGAGGTTTACTCCTTCCTTGGCCTTCACGATGTGATCCTCGGTGGCGCGCTTCATGAGTTCGCGGGCAAATTCGCGATCGTCCCTGATGTAGCGCTCGGTTTTGCCGCGCTTCACGCGATAGAGAGGCGGCTGGGCGATATAGACATGGCCGCGCTCGATGAGTTCCTTCATGTGGCGGAAGAAGAAAGTAAGAAGCAACGTGCGGATGTGTGAACCGTCGACGTCGGCGTCGGTCATCAGAATAATTTTGTGGTAGCGAAGCTTACCCGCGTCGAAATCATCCTTGCCGATGCCGGTGCCGAGCGCGGTGATGATGGCGCGGATTTCTTCGTGGCCCAGCATCTTGTCATAACGGGCTTTTTCGACATTGAGGATTTTGCCCTTGAGCGGAAGAATGGCCTGGTATTTGCGATCGCGGCCCATCTTTGCCGAGCCGCCGGCCGACTCGCCCTCGACGACAAAGAGTTCGCAGCGGGAGGGATCACGCTCCTGGCAATCCGCCAGTTTACCGGGCAGGCCGCTGGAATCCATGGCGGATTTGCGGCGGGTAAGCTCGCGGGCTTTGCGCGCGGCTTCGCGGGCGCGCGCAGCGTCGATGCACTTGCCGATGATGCGGCGAGCGACGGTGGAATGCTTGTCGAACCAGTCGCCGAGCTTTTCGTTGACGAGTTGTTCGACGTCACCTTTGATATCGCTGTTGAGCTTGCCCTTTGTCTGTCCTTCGAATTGGGGTTGCGGCAGGCGGACACTAACGACGGCGACGAGGCCTTCTCGGACGTCGTCGCCGGAGATAGTGACTTCGTCCTTCTGCTCTTTCAACATCCCCGCGTTGGAGGCGAAGTTGTTGATGGTACGCGTGAGAGCGGAGCGGAAGCCAGAGAGATGCGAGCCGCCGTCGACGGTGTTGATGGTGTTGGCAAAGGAAAAGACGTTTTCGCCGTAGGTGTCGTTGTACTGCAGGGCGATTTCAATTTCGACGTTGCCTTTTTTGCCTTCCATATAAATCGGGGAATCGTGGAGGGAGGTCTTGCCACGGTTGAGGTGCTTGACGAATTCGGCGATGCCACCGGTAAAGCGGAATTCGGCCGCTTTCTCGGAACGCTCATCAGTAAGGGTGATCTTCAGGCCTTTATTGAGAAACGCGTATTCGCGGAGGCGAGTGGCGAGCGTGTCGTAGCTGAGGACCGTCTTTTCGAAAATGCTCGGATCCGGGTGAAAGGTGACCTTCGTGCCGGTTTTGCGGGTCTTGCCAGTCTGCTTAAGTTTGTTGGTGGGCTTCCCTTTTTCGTAGGTCTGTTCCCAGACAGCGCCGTCGCGTTGAATTTCGAGTTCGAGCCAATCGGAGAGAGCGTTGACGACGGAAACGCCGACGCCGTGGAGTCCGCCGGAAACTTTGTAGGTGTCGCTGTCGAATTTGCCGCCGGCGTGAAGCACGGTGAGAACAACTTCGGCGGCCGGGCGCTTTTCCGTAGCGTGCATGTCAACTGGAATGCCGCGACCGTTGTCGATCACGGTTACAGAATTGTCGGCATGGACGGTGACGTTCACTTCGTCGGCGTATCCGGCCATGGCCTCGTCGACGGAGTTGTCGACGACTTCCCAGACCAGGTGGTGGAGACCCATCTCGCCGGTTGAGCCGATGTACATGGCGGGACGCAGACGAACGGCTTCCAGGCCGCCGAGGACTTTGATGGATTTCGCGTCGTACTGATGTCCGCTCTTAACAACCGGTGTTTCTTTATCGCCCATTTGCTCTCCTGACGTGCAAGCCTGCGGCAATCGAGTCGCGCGGAACGGCGCTTTCCACACAGAGAAAGTTCCGCCAACGACCGCTCAAAACAATTTTTGCGAAGCAAGGAAAGGCGTGATGTCGGAATCCTGCAACCGTCGCCTCACCCTTTGGCTGCGATCCCGCTGTGCCAGATCGGAGCTCGTAGGGTTTCCTGCTTCATCCCATCCCGCGATCCGGGACGCGGCGAAGACTTATGTTTCTCCAGGTTGCAAGACCTGCTCCTGGCGCAGAGCGTTCGTGGTCCAGCGGTCCTGGCGGACGTGTCGATTGGGGGGAAGGACGACCGATCGACAACACCTAAATTTTACTGGAAAAGGGGGATTTTCTCAAGCAGGAGGATGGGAGTTGTGGATAAATAAGGTTATATATTTCAATGGTTTAGAATCGCTCCAACGGGCGGCACAGTGAGTCAGGCAGGTTTAATTCCAGTGTGAAATCGGATCCGTCGTTTGGGCGGAATTGGGGTCTCTGACATCTGCCGTAGGGTGGCGAAAACCGCGTGAAACTCGGAGTCGTAACGCTTTTTTGCGAGCTGCGTTCGGCTTAACGGATTTATTCAGGTTTTTCCTCATCACGCGATAAAGTTGCGCCAGATCGGAATCCAGCATCACGCGCGTGCCGCGGAAGAAGTAAATTTTCCGGCTGATGAGAGTGGTGGGTCAGATGCGCATGGGCATGATGACGTAGCGGTAGCGATAGCTTTCGTCGGCGAGCGGGCGCATCTGGCCGGCGGACTGTTCGTCCTTGAGCTCGATGCTGATGGGGCCGTCGGCCGCGGCGGCGAGAAAATCCAGCATGTAGCTGGAGTTGAAACCGATGGCGATGTTGTCGCCCTTGTAATCCTTGTCGATGGTTTCCTTGGCTTCGCCGTATTCCGGGCTGGAGGCGGAAATTTCCACGCCTTCGTTGGAGACGGCCAGCTTGACGGCATGAGAGCGCTGGTCGGCGAGTTGCGAGACGCGGCGGACCGCGTCGCTGAGTTCGGCGCGTTCGAGGACCACGGTCTTGTTGTTCTCGCGCGGAAGAACTGCTTCGTAGTTCGGGAACTGGCCGGTGAGAATTCGTGAGATTAGCAGTCGATGGCCAACCTGGAAGAAGAGATGGCTTTCATCTTTTGCAAATTCCAGATGAGCGTCGGAACCAGCCGCGGCGGAAAGCTTTTCGACTTCGTCCATCGCTTTCTTTGGAATCAGGACGCGTACTTCGCCGTTGAGGCCGACAAGCTTCTGATCGGTTTCCGCAAGGGCCAGGCGATGGCCGTCGGTGGCCACCATTGCGAGCGTGTCGGGCTTCAGGATCAGCAGGCCGCCGTTGAGAGTGTAGCGCGACTCTTCCATGGAAATGGCAAACTTTGTTTTGGCGATCAGGCTTTCGAGCACCGCGGCGGGAAGTTTGACCAAGGTGTGGGGCATCGCGGGCAGCGCGGGGAAATTTTCCTTGGCCATACCGACGAGCTTGTATTTCTTTTTGTCGCTGACGATTTCAACCCAATGATTGTCGAGCAGTTTGAACCTGATTTCGCCTTCTGGGAGAAGCCGGACGAGTTCGAGAAGCTTTTTGGCGGGGATGGTGCCGGCGCCTTCTTTTTTGACCTTGGCTTCACAGGACGTGCGCACGCTGAGTTCAAGGTCAGTCGCGGTAATGGTAACGCGGCTACCATCTGCCTCGACCAAAAGATTCGAGAGGATTGGGATCGTGGTCTTGCGTTCCACGACGCCTTGCGTAGTGGTGAGTTCATTAAGCAGCGTGGACTTGGTTACGCTGAATTCCATGGATTGGCTTTCCTCACGCGCGGACCCGGTTGCCGTCATGTGGCTTTCCCCCGCTGAAATAACCCGCTGACGTACTGTACTCGCTTTTTTGCCAAGTATAAAGTGCGCAGGTGGCTCGGACGCTGTGGAAATGCAGTGGTCTGAGGATTTCCTGCGGTGAGTGTGTGAACTAGAGAAATAAGGATTTTCACAGGCACAAGCGCTTTCACAAGAACTGTCAGACAAACATACATATCTAAAGCTTGTTGTTGTGATGAGTGCTGTGAATTAGTGGAAAACGCAGCGGCGTGAAGCCCTAGTTGCATTCTTGCGCTGATGTGTTGGGTGGATATGTGTGCAAAGGTTCGGAAAAAACGAAGGAGCGCGTACCATAGTGGCAGTCACGTGGTCGGTATTCACAAAACGTCCTCGTTTTTCCCTCGCGATGTTCACACGTTCTGCACAAGGTTTCCGAGTGACGAAAAAAAGCATAGAGCATCAAACGAAATGCGCGTTAGGAGAGATATCCACAAGCGCTTCCAGCTACTCTCGTTGTTACCGGAAATTTGGCGCACTGAGGAGAGACCAATCATGTCGAGTGTTTTGATTACCGGAGCAAATCGCGGTCTAGGGTTAGAATTTGCGCGTCAATATGCAGCGGACGGATGGGAGGTGATTGCAACAGCGCGCAATCTGGAAAGTAGCAAGGAATTGCAGCAGGTAGGGAAAAATAAAAGTGTGTCTTTACATAGCCTGGACGTGACCAGCGATGAATCAGTCATACAGTTAGCGGAAACTCTAGGCGGCAAACCGGTAGATTTGCTCGTGCTGAACTCAGCCATTTATACGCGAAACGGGAACAATCTTGGCGAACTCAATTTTGCTGGATGGCGCGAGTCTTTCGAAACAAACGTGCTGGGAGCGATCCGGGTGGCGGAAGCGTTAATCGAAAACGTCGCGGCGAGCAAGCGGAAACAGATCGCAGCGATCAGCACGGGGATGGGCTCACTCGAAGCGTTGGGATCCACGATCGGGTTTGGAAGCGCCTATCAATACAGGACAAGCAAAGCAGCGTTAAACATGACAATGTCGATCCTGGCTAAAGAAGTGGAGCCGCGGGGAATCAGTGTGGTGATATTCAGTCCGGGATGGGTGCAGACAGACATGGGAGGCGCGAACGCGGCGCTGACACCGGAGCAGAGCATTGGAGGCATGCGCAAGGTGCTCGAACGGAATCCGATGGAGCTGACGGGGAAATTCCTGGGCTACGACGGTGTGACTTGGCCGTGGTAATCGAAGTTTGAAATTTCCAACAGAAGTTCCAGCTAGGAGGTTGTTACTGCAAGGCGTCCATCAGGCGCGTGATGGTGCGATTCAGCTCTTTGTCGGAGCGGCGGAGTTCTTCGATCTTGTTGATCGAGTGGAGGACGGTGGTGTGATGCTTGCCGCCGAACTGCCGGCCGATCTCGGGGAGCGACGCAGTGGTGAGCTGCTTGACGATGTACATGGCCACCTGGCGCGGGAAAGCGATGGCGCGGGTGTTGCTGCGAACCTTCAGATCCTGCTCGCGCAGGTTGAAATGCTCACTGACCCGCTTCTGGATCAAATCGATGGTGACGCGCTTTTCCTGCGACGCGATGATATTGCGAAGAACCTGCTGCGCGGTGGCAAGCGAAACCACGGTGCCGGTGAGCGACGCGTAGGCCATCAGGCGCGTAAGGGCGCCCTCGAGCTCGCGGACGTTGGACTTAATGGCGCGCGCGATGTATTCCGCGACGTCGTCAGGTAGATGGAAACGATCGTTCTCCGCCTTCTTCTGGAGGATTGCGATTTTCGTTTCCAGGTCGGGCGGTTGAATATCCGCGATCAGCCCCCATTCAAAACGCGAGCGCAGGCGCTCTTCGATCGAGTTGATGTCCTTCGGCAGGCAGTCCGACGAAATGACGATTTGCTTCTGCTGCTCGTAAAGGGCGTTGAATGTGTGGAAGAACTCTTCCTGCGTGCGTTCCTTCCCGGCGATGAACTGGATGTCGTCCACAAGAAGCACGTCAACGGTGTGAAAGCGATCGCGGAAGCTGATCATGCGATCGAAACGCAGGGAATTGATGACCTCGATGGTAAATTTTTCCGCGCTCACGTAACTCAGGCGCATGGCCGGATTGCGCTTCTTGATGGTGTGCCCGATGGCATGCATCAAGTGGGTCTTGCCCATTCCCACACCGCCGTAAAGGAAGAGCGGGTTGTACGCCTTGGAGGGCTGCTCGGCCACTGCACGCGAGGCAGCGTGCGCAAATTCATTGGATTTGCCGACGACGAAGGTGTCGAAGGTGTAGCGCGTGTTCAGTTGATGGTCACTGCTTTCAAAATCAAGCTTGGCTTGCTTCGTGCCGTTGACCGCAGGAGCAGCCTGGACAGGCTCTTCTTCAGTGCAGACGTACTGCACTTTCATCTGAGGCGTACCCATCTGGTGAAAAACGGCTTTTACGATTTCGCCGTAGGTGCGGGTGAGAACCTGGCGGAACACGGTACTGGGAATCTGGACATACAGGGTGTCTCCCTCCGCGCGGTTGAGCCGGGTGGGCTGAAACCAGGTGGAGTAGGTGTTGATGCTGACCCTGGATTTGATCAGATCGAGGAACTTATCCCAGAGATTCTGCACTTCTTTTTCACGGCCAATTTGGGTAGCTGTCGTCATCAGAAAAAGCCAAACCTAGACCATTTCCACAGGTGTGAAAAAACTGTGGAAAGCTAATTGCGCCCTAAAGCTTCAAGCCTTGGAGTTCTTGCCCGCGCCGGAACGATTGGTCGTTGCCCCTGTGGACCTGCGCGGTCCTTTCAGACCTGCTGAACCAAGCACCTTGCTTTCAAACTGCGTTGGATTCTCGCGCACTGTTCCGGTGGGAGCAAGCGAAAAGTGCGCGAAGGGGTGCAACGAAGTTCACATGCCATGCACAACTTTTCCACAAGCACAGGAATTGTGCAAGTGCTAAGAAATTCGCAAATTTTGCCTGAGAAAACCGCGGTTTACGCACGGCGAAAAATATGATTGCACTATTTAGGTGCAAAGCGACCTGAGGAAAACGCGGTGAATTTTGCTTATGGTTTCCGGTCCGGGCGGGCGAATTCGTATACCCCGAGCGGATCGGCGCCGATAAGCAGGCGGTCTGCCTCGACAAGAAGAACGCTGGCTTCGATGCGAGCGCCATCCTTGGTGTAAATCTGATACTCGGACCGGCGGTTTCCGTCCTTGTCGAAGTGGAGGAGCGTGTTGTGCAAGGCGATCCAGACGTCGCCGCTCACCGGGTCCACGCCGAACGCGGTCAGGATTCGTTGTAGTGAAGGAGGTTCCGTGCGCTTTTCCAGGCGCTCAATTTCCCTGCGGGCCGCGCGAGCTTCGGAGAAGGCATCGATGTTGGTAAATTGAAAATCCTGTTTGGCGAAACCGAAGCGGTCGTACTGGCGGACCAGCGGCTCGGGCATATACGTGTATCCATAATAGATATGCCCTTCGGGATCGGAAGCCAGCCGGCCAATGCTCACGTAACGGTTGAGATCGTTGCGCTCGGAGAGTTGCTCCGGGTCACCGAACTCGCGCACCACGCGGCCGCTGGGGCCAAACACGGTGACCAGATGCAGACCGCGCGGCGCGGTTACCGCCACTTCTCCTTCAGGGAGCGCAACCAGCGAGGTCGGCGAGTTGAACTGCATGGAGCGAAGTAGAGTGCCCGCCGGCGAGAAAGCGTTGACGAGATTGTAACCGCGATCCGCGACGTAGAGATTGCCCTGGGCGTCAACGTCGCAGTCCTCGCCAAAGGCAATCGGCGGTCGCCCCGCTTTGTCGGCGACAGGGGAAGCCGGAGGCGCGCCGATGACGGTCAATTGCTTTTCCTTGGAATCGAAAACCGCGATTCCCACATTTGGAGAAGCGAGAAGATAGTATTTGCCGTCGCGTCCGTGCCGAAGGGCACGGAGCCCTGGGCCGATGGACGGGAAGACCCTGCGGCGAGCCGTGAGTTGATCGTCTACTTCAGATTCTGCGGAGGCCAGCGCGAGAGCGAGGACACAAGTAGCCGCCGCGGCGGCGACGAATTTTCCCATTTTCCGATGCATGGTTTCTCAGATTACCGTGAACGCTCCGCGGTTGCCTCATTGCGCGAGAAGTTGCTGCAAGCCGGACGGAAAAGCGAAGCGGTCAATCGATGCGCAAGCGCAGGCGCTCGATGGACTTGGCCGCGAGGCGGCCGGCTTCGGTGCGCGGAGCGGCTTCGTCCGTTTCAATCAGCACTGCGTTCATCTGAATATCGCCGGTAGCCACTTCGAAACGCGCGGGCAGTCCGTCCAGGAATTTCTTGACGATGCCCACGCGGTCCATACCGATCACGCCGTCATGCGGCCCGGTCATGCCCACGTCGGTGATATACGCGGTGCCCTTGGGTAGCACATGCTCGTCCGCGGTGGCCACGTGTGTGTGGGTGCCGACGACAGCGGTGACCCGGCCGTCGAGATACCAGCCGAGGGCGATTTTTTCACTAGTGGTCTCCGCGTGGATATCCACCAGGACGAAAGCAACGTCTGCTGGAAGCTTGGCGAGCTCTTCGTCCGCTTTCCGGAATGGGTCGTCGTTGGCCGCAAGAAAGACACGGCCCTGCAGGTTCAGCACGGCGAGTTTCACGCCCTTTTTGGACTCACCCACAAACAAACCACTCCCAGGATTTACCGCGGCGAAATTTGCCGGGCGGAGAAGACGCGGCTGGTGCGGAATGTATTCGAGAATTTCCCTGCGGTCCCAACTGTGGTTGCCGCCGGTGAGAACCTCGATGCCGAGGCCGAGGAGTTCTTCGACGATTTTCGGAGTGATGCCGAAGCCGGATGCGGAATTCTCGCCGTTGGCGATCACTAGATCAATTTGGCGATGTTCGACAAGGTCGGCGAGGCGCTCCTGAACAATGAGGCGTCCGGGAGAGCCGACGATGTCTCCGATGAAGAGAGTGCGCATGGGAGAAGAAAGTAATCCGTAATCAGCAATCAGAAAAAAACTGCAAAGCGCGAAGCTTAAACCAGAGGGCCAAGGATCACCCCGAACAGCAAAAGGAGCGGACTGCTTGGCCGTGGGCAGCTAGGCCGTGAACCTCTGAAATAGGTGGGTACCACGAGCCGGCCATTAGGCTTTCCTGCCCCGCCCGCGGGTTTCGCTGGAAACCCGCCGACGGGACAGGCCGTGCACACAAGCCGACTATCCGCAGCACCCCAGAGATTCGTTACGGTTCAAACGGCTTTCGCGACCACACTTGCTTCGAAGTACCGCTCCGGGAACTATTATCCTCTCCCAGACAAGTTCCGTCCAATCGGCGGCAGGAATCGGTGGCGCGATTCGGGGCCAGCCAGACTAGCCGAAGTGGCGATAGCCGTCCCAAAACTCACGCCATGGTTTCTTCAGGCCCCGGCAGACGTAAATATCCGGATGATCGACAGTTTCCTCGTTTTCCACGCCGAACCGGTTCCAGGAATGCGCGGCGACCCGGCAGGAAGCGAAATTCTTGGCCAGGAAACCGGCAGAGTGCCCCAGAACAATTAGAGTATCCGGCGGCGGATCACCGTAACCCCGCACCCAGAACGAATTAACGCCGCTGATGGCGGGAGGAAGCCCGTACTTTGGGCCGAAGAGATTGATGGCCCCTGCTTCACCGTAGTTGGCCGCCAGCATTCCCACGTGCGCGCGTTCGTCAGGAGGAAGAGAGTCGCGGACCTGAGCGACGGTTTCAACCAGCTCCGGCCAGCCCATTTCTTCGACGAAATCGCCTTGCACTTTGCTGGCGACGTCCCACCATTTCGAATGGACAGGCGCAAGAGGGAGCGCGAGAGCAGCGGCAATGGCGATGTCCGCGGTCAAGACTAGCAAAGTAACGGCACGGAGTACTGTGGCCCAGCCGCGGTTGAGCGAAGCCAGCCAACTTTCTCCCCAAACGCTTCCCACGGCGTAAACCATCGGGTAAGCTCCGGCGAAATAATAGGCGCGGCCCTTCAGGACCACGAAGAGCACCAGTGGAACAAAGAACATCCAGCCAATTGCGCGGAGGCGTTTCCCGGCCGGCGCCAGGAGTGCATAGTAAAGCCCGGCCAGGCAAAGTGGGAACGCAAGCAGAGTCATCTTCAATTGGTCGGGTAAGAAATTCTTTGTTCTTCCTTGGCGGACATCGCGTTCATGGATGTGCTTCAGAAAGTCCAGTGAGATGAAATGGTTGTGCGCTTGCCACAGCAGGTTGGGAAGGAAAATAAGGATCGAAAGGGCAACGCCATACCAGAGCCATTTGCTGCGCAGATAGCGCCGCGCGTCGGTGAACAAAACCCCAGCCACAATCCCAACCGCAAAAACGCCCATAGTGTATTTCGAAAGCATGCCGAAGCCGATCGAGGCCCCGATGGCGAGCCACCAGCGCGGATCGCCGGACACGAGCAGGCGCACCATGAAGTAAGCGGCAAGCACCCAGCAGAGATAGTCGAAGGAAACATACTGCATCAGGGCGCCGCCGCCGAGGCAGAACGGCACGCCGGCGAGCGCGGCGACGAGTTGTGCTCCGCGGCCGCCGCCCATTTCCTTCGCCATAAGCCCCGTCAGCACAAGAGCGCCCGCTTGAGCGAGCGCGGCGAAAAGACGAAAGCCAGGGAGCGTGGGCCCGAAGAGAATCAAGGACAACCGGCCAAAGAATGGAGTGACCGGCGGGTAGGCGACGTAGCCCCAGGCCAGATGCCGTGCGTCGTCGAGCGTGGCGAGCTCATCGCGGTGAATGCCATACCGCTGGCCCACCAGCATGTGAACGATGACCGTGACGAGCGCGAGATAGATCAGCTGCGCTGTGTCGCCAAACCAAAACGAATCCTGCGCTGCCATTTCTAAATTGCCGGATCGCTGATCAGCAGAAATGTTCGAGGACAAGACGGAAGTCTCCCGGGAGAGATTTTCGGGCCGATCTAAGTGCACAAATCATAGCAGTAGAAAAGCACCAGGCGGGGGCGGATCAAAAAACAACTGCCGCATCCCTTGACGAGATGCGGCAGCCGGAATATCAGCCAAGATGCGGATCAGGGCTTGGATTGAGGCGCAGGCGGGGCTTGTTCCTTCGGAGCAGCCTTGGGCTGTTCCTTTGGCTGCTCTTTCGGAGCCTCTTTGGGAGCTTCCTTCGGTTGTTCCTTGGGGGCTGCCTTCGGTTCGATCGAAATGAGTTCGACATCGAAAATGAGCGCGGAATTCGGGCCGATGGGAGATCCAGGAGCCCCGCGCTCGCCGTAAGCGAGGTCCGAAGGAATGTAGAGTTGCCACTTGGAGCCGACGGGCATGAGCTGAATGGCTTCCGTCCAGCCCTTGATGACGCCGCCGACGGGAATCTTCAGCGGCTCGCCGCGCTTGTAGGAGCTGTCGAATTCCGTATTGTCCACCAGTGTTCCGCGATAGTGGCAGAGCACGGTGTCTTCCGCCGCCGGTTTTGGACCGGTGCCTTCTTTGATGACTTTGTACTGGAGGCCGCTCGGTAATGTAACTACACCCTCCTTGGTTTTGTTGGCGGCGAGGAAAGCTTCTCCGGTTTTCTTATTTTCAAGGGCCGCAGCCTTGAGCTTGGCTTCTTCCTTGGCGCGAACTTCAGTTTGCAATACCGTTAGGGCAGCCTTGGCCTCATCGTCGGTGAGCAGGAGCTTATTGCCGGCGAGGGCGTCTTTCAAGGCGCGGTACAACACGGCAGGATCGACCTCGACAGAATCGCGCTTCAGGTTTTTGCCGATGTTCATTCCGATGGCATAACTGGCTTTCTCTTTCTGAGTTTTTAGAGTGAGAGGCACCGGAGTTTTCGTGGCGGCTGCCGCGCCGGTCTTTGCCGCAGGCGCCTGAGCGGTTTTGGCCGCAGTGGCGGGTTTCGTCGCTGCGGGCGGGTTTGAGGTTGAATTCGCAGCCGGGGTCTGCTGTGCGGGGATACTGGGGGCCAGAAGAAGTCCCGCGGCGGCGATGGCGATGGCGATAAATGTTGTTTTGGACATAGACAACTATTGTGGCATCCCCTGCGCTCGGCGACAAATCGGAAGGGCCGCGATGTGTCGCTCGCGCACAACTGGAGCCTTCGCTACAATGGCTGCGCAACGAGGAGACAACTGAGATGAATTACCGGCGGTTTGGGCGGACGGGATGGAACGTCAGCGAGATTGGTTACGGCATGTGGGGACTTGCTGGCTGGACGGGGTCCGACGACGCGGAGTCCCTGGCCTCCCTGCGTCGCGCTATTGAACTCGGCTGCAATTTTTTTGATACGGCGTGGGCTTATGGGGACGGCAAGAGCGAGCAGATCCTTGGGAAAATTGTCCGCGAGTTCAAGGGGAACAATTCGGTGGGCGGTCCTGACAAGCACTTGTACGTGGCCACGAAAATTCCGCCGAAGAACCGGCGCTGGCCGAGCTGCCGAGACTTCACGCTGGATGATTGCTATCCACCCGAGTATATCGAGGAGTACATCGAGAAAAGTTTGAAGAACCTGGGACTGGAGACGATTGATCTGATGCAACTCCACACCTGGGAAGACCGCTGGCTGAACGATGAACGGCTGCGGCGCGCGATTGAGAAGATGAAGAAGAGCGGGAAAGTGCGCGCGTTTGGGCCGAGCATGAACCGCTGGGAGCCCTCGAATGGGATCCGCGCCGTGCTGGAGGGCTACGCAGAAGCCGTACAGGTCATTTACAACATCTTCGACCAGAACCCCGAGGATGCTTTGTTCCCGATTTGCCGGATGAAGCAAGCCGCGGTGATCGCGCGCGTGCCGTTTGATGAAGGCACGCTGACGGGCACGTTGACACTGGAGTCCAAGTGGCCGGCGGGCGACTGGAGAAATACCTATTTTGTTCCCGAAAATCTAAAGTCCAGCGTGGAGCACGCGGAGGCGCTGCGGCCGCTGGTGCCGCCGGGCAGCACGATGGCGGAAACGGCGCTGCGTTTTATTTTGAACAATCCCGATGTGAGCGCGATCATTCCAGGGATGCGGAAACTCAAGAATGTTGAGGCAAATATTAAGGCGGGGAATTCAGGGCCTCTACCGGCGGATTTACATAAGAATTTGCGCGCCCACCGATGGGACCGCAATCCGACGACTTGGTCGCAATAATTGAGGAAACGATGAGTGCCAGCATAAAAGTGGAAATCTTTCACCAGACGTACCCGATCCAGGGGGAGTTGGATGAGGTATATATCCGCCGCATCGCGTCGTATGTGGATGAGAAGATGAAGGCGATTTCGGAAATGTCGTCGACGATTGATACGCAGAAGGTGGCGGTGCTGACGGCGCTGGCGATTGCGGATGAGTTGCACCGGTTACGGGAAGAGCGCGGAGAGCGCGAGGAGATTTTGAAGGAGCAGGCGGAGCGGTGCCTCACGCTGGTCGAACGGGCGTTGCGAAAGACAGAGTAGTAGGAAAGACTAAAAGCACGGCCAGGAATGACTGTGCCACTGGAGATTTAACTGGCGCGGAGGGTGGCGCCGAGTTGCTTTTCCAAAGCAGAGACGATACGAGCGGAGAAGTCGTTGATCAGAGCTTCGGTCAGCGTGGCTTCACGGCTTTGGAAAACGACGCGCACGAGCAGCGAATACTTCCCGGCTGGAACATTCTTGCCTCGGAAAAGGTCGGCTGCTTCGACGGAGACGATTTCCGGGATGCCTAACGACTGGATGGATTGCTGCACCTGGGCGAAAGTGACTTGGTCCGCCAAGAAAAGAGAAAAGTCCCGCTCGACGCCGGGGAAACGCGGCAGGGGTTCGTAGCGGCGGCTGTTCTTCACACCGTAGTACATGCAGTAAAGCGGGCCGAGATTGATCTCCGCCAGGAAAACATCCTGACGGAATTTGAATTTTTCGGCGACGCGCTTGGCGAGTTGCCCCGCCGAGCCGAGGGCAGGTCCCGATTCCCTGCCAAGAGAAATCGCGCCACGGCGCGCGGGATTCAACCAGTCGGGGCCGCCATGCTCCCAGCGGAGACCGCCGGAGAGAGCGCCGATGGCGTCGAGATCGCCCTTGAGATCGGCGAATATGTAATCACGCTCGGAATCGTAGAGAGCTTGGGGGCGGACGGCGCCGGTCGCGCCGATCGACAGGACGCGCGTTTCGACGGGCTTGCCGTCAACGAGGCGATACTGGCTGCCAATTTCGAAGAGGTGGGCGTTGCGTTGGCCGTGATTCAGATTCCACTCAATCGCGCCAGCCATGGTGACCGCGGCGGTGGATTTCAAAACACTGGCTTCCTCGGAGAGTGGGTTCACTAGCTTTGCCGGCGTTGCGTCGGGCGGACGGAAGAGTTCGTTGCGTTCTTCGGAGACCTGCGGAATGGTCAGTACTTCGTGATAGCCCAGGCCGATCAAGCGTTCACGAACCCGCGTTTCGGCTTCATAGTGTGGCAGGCGGGCCGCCGCGGTGCGGGATGCGGGCAAACGCGGCGGAAATTTGTCGAGGCCGTAGATGCGGGCAACTTCTTCGATGAGATCGATTTCGCGTTCGACGTCGGCGCGCCAGGAGGGTTGTGTGCATTCCCAGGCGGCGAGCAATGAATTCGCGGCGCCGCGGGTTTGATCCACGCGCACGGGAGCGAAGCCCAGGGCGGAAAGAATGGTCTCGATGTCCTTGTCCGGCACATCGGCGCCCATGACGCGGAGCAGTTCCGCGCGCGTAATGGTGATTTTCTTTGCCGCGCGTTTGCCCGGATACACGTCGACCACACCCGAAAGAAGCTCACCGCCGGCAAGTTGCAAAATAAGCTCCGCCGCACGGCGAGAAGCGAATTCCGCCATTTCGGGGTCGGCGCCGCGGCCAAACCGGGTGCTGGCTTCCGTGTACAGGCGCAAAGAACGAGCCGCGCGGCGAACGGAGATGGGATCGAACCAGGCGCACTCGATCAGCACATTTTTTGTGGAGAAGGAAATTTCCGTTTCGGCGCCGCCCATAATTCCGCCGATACCGACCGGGCGGGCGCCTTCGCCATCCGAAACCACGCAGATGTTGGGATCGAGCGTGCGCTCGATGCCGTCGAGCGTCTTCAATTTTTCGCCGGGCTTTGCGCGGCGCACCACAATGCTGTGGCCGCGAACAAGATCGTAGTCGAACGTATGCAGGGGATGTCCCAGCTCCAGCATCACGTAGTTGGAAATGTCCACGACGTTGCTGATGCTGGCGGTGCCAGCGGCCTCCAGCCGGTCTTTCAGCCATTTGGGCGACGGCTGAATTTTTACGCCGCGAATTACGCGCGCGGTGAATCGCCCGCAAAGATCTTGCGCCTCAATCTTGACCTTGAGGGCGTCGCTCGCCCGCGCGGTCTTGGATTCGGCGGGCTTCGGCGAACTCGTTTTCAACGGGAGGTGGTAGATGGCGCCAACTTCACGGGCGATGCCGAGCATGCCGAGGCAGTCGGGACGGTTGGACGTAATCTCAGCATCGATCACCGCACCATGCAGGCCGGTTTCGATGGAGGCGATATTCGTGCCGGAAAGAGCGAGCCTCGAGGCGACCTGTTCGGGCGACGCAGCGACATCCGCAAATTCCTTCAACCAGTTGTAGGAGACCTTCATTCGCTTGTCCTGTCGTAATCCAATTTGCCGGCGTATACGCGCGTGCGGTACTCCATGCGGACAACACCACGCTGATGACGAGCGTCGAACAGGTTGCGAAGCTCCTTCATCATCGGCTCGTACTGCGGATGGCCGGGAGGCGGCGCATAGGAACTGCTGCGCAGGCGGCCGCTCAGCTCGTCAAAATCGAACTCCTGGAAATTTGGCAGCGAGTGCGACGTAAATTCATTGGGCCCGAAAAATTCGAGCATTTGCTCGGCGCGCGGGTAGCTTTCGCTGACGCGGGCATAATCGGTGCCAAAGCGATTCAATAACGCTTCGTACTCGCGCAGGAATGCGGTTTCATCAAGAAGGCGCTCGTTCCAGATGACGAGGACGCGGCCTCCGGGTTTCAGAATGCGATGAAATTCATCGCGCGCCGCGGGCATTTGAAACCAGTGGAACGCCTGGCCAGCCGCCACGAAGTCGACGGAATCGGAGGGCAGCGAGGTGGCTTCGGCGGAACCCGCAATGCTCGTGAAGTTCGGATAACTGCCCAGGAATTCCTCGCCTGCAGCGCGCATCTCGGCGTTGGGTTCGACACCCAGGACGCGATTGCCGAAATCGAGGAACAGCTTGCTGAGCAGGCCTGTGCCGGAGCCGATGTCGGCGACGACATGCTCGGCGCGAAAGCTGGTCCAGGTTTTCAGCAAGGGCAGAATCTCCGCCGGATAGCCGGGCCGGTAACGAACGTAGTCCGCTACACGGTTCGAGAAGCGTTGCTTGGCGTCGGAAAAGCTCATGGAAACTGTTTCAGGAAGCGCACGTCGTTCTGGAAAAAGACCTGGATGTCGTCGATGCCGTATTTGAGCATGGCGAGGCGATCCATGCCCATGCCGAAGGCGAACCCGCTGACTTTCCTAGTATCGTAGTTCACGAAGCCATAAACGGCGGGGTCAACCATGCCTGCACCGAACAGTTCAATCCAGCCCGAACCTTTGCACTTGCCGCAGGTGGTGCCGGAGGCTCCCGTGCCGCTGCCGCCGCAAAAAATGCAGGAGACGTCGAATTCCACCGAAGGTTCCGTGAAGGGGAAATAACTGGGGCGGAAACGCGTTTTCACGCTTTCGCCGAAGAACTGTTTCACAAAGTATTCAATGGTGCCGGTGAAATCGCAGAAGGTGATGTCCGTGTCGACGGCGAGGCCTTCGATCTGGTGAAACATGAAGGAGTGCGTGGCGTCGGGATTGTCGCGGCGATAGACCTTGCCGGGAACAATGACGCGTACCGGTGGCTGGCGCTTTTCCATGGTGCGAATCTGCACCGGAGAAGTGTGCGTGCGGAGAAGCAGCGGCCCGGGTGCGCCCTTGGGCAGTTCCAGATAAAACGTGTCCATGTCGTCGCGGACCGGATGGTACTCGGGAATATTCAGCGCTTCGAAATTGTAATAGGGCGTCTCGATTTCCGGGCCTTCGACTACGGAGAAGCCGATGGAAAAAAAGATGTCTTCGATTTCCTGCATCACCGTGCGAACCAGGTGGCGACTGCCGATCGGGCGGATGACACCGGGGAGGGAAAGGTCGATGCGATCCCGCGTGGCTGCGCTAGATTCAACTCCACTCTCAACGGCAGCGCGCTGGGCTTCAATCTGCACGTCGACGTGAGCGCGCAGTTCGTTCAGTGCCGCGCCGACGGAGCGCTTTAGCTCCGCTGAAGCGGGCTTCAGCCAGTTGTCCGTAACAAGCGTGATGACACCGGATTTGCGGCCCAGCCACGCGTCGCGAAACGCCTTGAAAGATGCTTCATCCGTGGCGCGGGAAGCCTCGGCGTCAAATCGCGTGCGGAGCTCCGCGAAGAGGGGTTGCAGGCCTTCAGCGGTGCTGATGCCGAGAGAAGCAAGAGTTTGCGAGAGCTTCGAATCCGGTGTCGACATGGGTTGCGATAAGAATATATCGCAGGGGCATAGTTCGGCGCCCCTGCGAAAGCAAAGACAGAGTAAAGCAGATCCCTCACCCGCAAAAGCCGCGGGTTCGGGATGACAAGCATACAGCTTTGCCCCTACAAAGGACGAACGAGCTAAGCCTTCTTGGCTGCGGGCTTGGCCGTTCGCTTGGGCGCGAACGCCTTGGCCTTTTCGGCGATTTGCGCGAAGCCGGTGGCGTCTTTCACGGCCATGTCGGCCAGGACTTTCCGGTCGAGGGCAATTCCCGCGGCCTTCAATCCATGGATGAGCTGGCCGTAGGTGATACCGTTCTGCCGGGCGGCGGCGCCGATGCGCTGAATCCACAAGCGGCGATACTGGCGTTTCTTTACGCGGCGATCGCGAAACGCATAGCGATCCGCGCGATTGGCCGCTTCCTGCGCGGACTGGTAGAGCTTGCTCTTGGTGAGGAAAAAGCCCTTGGTCCGCTTGAGATACTTCTTCCGCCGGGCCCGGCGTTTTGTACCGCGTTTTACGCGTGGCATGGGTTTGCTCCTTTAGTTTTCAGGGAAACGAAACAGGTTGCGGAGAGGCGCGGAAATGCGTCGCTCGCAACGGGTTTGTTTCCGAGGTGTTTTGTAGCTGCCTTGCGGCTGGCGGCGTAAAGCCGTCCCTACATGGCCGGGCTTTACGCCCGGCGCTTATGCGCTCTCCCAAAGAGAGCGGAACGGCCGGCAGGCACCCGTGTAGCACTGCCTGGCACGTTATTGCGAAACCGGAGTTCCGCAGTTCTTGCATGGGCGGGGCAAGCCCCACCCGTACAAAATCAAAAGCTCAAATGCCGTACGGAAGCATCTGCCTGGTCTTGGCCAGGTCGGCCTTGCTGACCAGCGTCAGCTTCTTGAGCTTGCGCATGCGCTTGGGGCCCTTCGTGCCCAGCAAGTGACGCTTGCCGGAATGCATGCGAAGGATCTTGCCGGTCGCCGTAATCTTGAAGCGCTTCTTGGCGCCGCGGTGCGTCTTGAGCTTCAACTTGGGCTTCGTAGAATTGCGTGGCATTGCTTTGAATCCTCTCCGTGCGTTGTTGCGGGCTGAGATTGATCAGCCACTCATTTGAAACCATCCGGCGGTGAAGCTGCCGTTGAGAAACCGGACCTAATTTCAGTTAAGCGTTCGTCTGCGCCGAGGCACTGCTGCGTGGAGCGGTGCCGGCACCCTTCTTGGGCGCCAGGAGTGCAACGAGAACGTTTCCTTCCATGCGCGGCATCGTTTCGATCTGGCAGTGCTCGCCGATTTCGCCAAGAAGGCGCGTCATCTTGGCGCGGCCCACTTCCTGGTGCGCCATTTCGCGGCCGCGATGAAAAATCATGGCGCGAACCTTGTGCCCTTCGCCGAGGAAGCGAATGATCTGGTTCTTGCGAACCTGAAAATCATGCTCCGCAGTAGCGGGGCGAAACTTTACTTCCTTGAGCTGTGAACCACGGCTGCTCTTGCGCTGCTCGTGGGCTTTCTTGTTCTGTTGGTATTGGAATTTGCCGTAATCGGTAATCTTGCAAACGGGAGGATCCGCCGTCGGCGAAATCTCCACCAAATCCAAACCGCGTTCACGCGCCAAACGCATTGCTTCGAAAGGCTGCATGACGCCCAACTGCCCACCATCTTCGTCAATCACCCGGACTTCGCGAGCTCGAATCCGTTCATTGATGCGGATACGGTCCGCTTGCCGGAAATTCCTCTCAGCGATAAAACCCCCTAGGAAAAAGAAAGGCACCCGGCGAACCGGGTCGCACCCCGTGTTAGTAGCAGGTCCCTACAGGCCACAGCAAGGAGGGACGGACTTCAAATTATAGCACGCTAAGAAGATGGGGCAAGGGGTGGCTGGAGCGCAGGGGGGCAGAGCTTGTGGAGTTTGGGCGGGTTCAGGAAGAGAGTTCGAGATTGCCTTTTGGCCCGGAAATTACAGCGTGAAGACGTGGTTTTTCACCTCTTTTGACCGGCAAATCGAGGTTCAGCGTTTTCAGTGCGGCCTCGAGCTTTTCTGTGTTTGGGATTTCCGCAGAAAAACTCAGAAGCGCGCAGCCTTTTGGGGCGTCGATGGACGGGTGTACGGAATCCTGGCTCCATTCGATGAAGAACGGCAACAGGCCAGAGGCAGTATCTGCAAGGGACAGGGTCTGCCATTTCAGGAGTTGTCCGTCGGGACGCTTGCGCGAGCCAGATGCTGGCCCTTCGAAAGCGAGCCCAGCCGCGCGGAGTTTTTCAGCAAACACAGAAAGGCTGCCGGGGTGAGCGGCCCAACCGATAAGCCGGGGTTCGGCAAGGGAATGCAAGTTGGAAGCCAGGGGATTCTTCACGCGGGGTTGCTCCGGATCAGGCGCGATGATTTCGAGATAGCGGCGCTCCCCGAGAGAAAGAAGTGCATTCTGCGTGCCGCGTCCAGGATGCACTCCGCCGAACGTTGCGCGAACGCCTGTGTGCATTTCTACAAAATCTATACCGCCCCGCAAATCAGGCGCGCCGAGTAGGATGTGGTCGAGCAAGGACGGGCCCTCGCTTTCCGCCAGGAGTACGGACGGCATCGTTAAGGCACCGCTTGTCAGCAACAGAAAAAGCCGTCGCGAGACTGGTTGGGACATTTCCGGTCTCCAGAATCCAGCTTCCACAAATCCAACCGTCTGGCCACCTATAGAATCGTGCGGTTGTTGATTTCCTGCTGCAGCGAGGCGACGACGTCGGCGATCGGGCGCGGCCCCAGGTCGCCCTTGCTGCGATGGCGGACACTGACAGTGCCGGCTTCGGCTTCCTTGGGGCCGACCACGAGCATGTACGGAATTTTTTGCATCTGCGCGTCGCGGATTTTCGCGGGCAGTTTTTCGTTGCGGTCATCAAGATGCACGCGAATGCCGTGGTTCTTCAGCGTTTCGTTAACGTGGCTGGCGTAGTCCGCCACTTTTTCGCTGACCGGGCAGATCTCGACTTGGACGGGCGCAAGCCATAGAGGAAATGCGCCCGCGTAGTGCTCGATGAGGATGCCGAAGAAGCGCTCGACGGAGCCGAGCAGCGCGCGGTGGACCATCAGCGGCTGGTGGCGAGCGCCGTCCTCCCCGACAAATTCGAGGCCAAAGCGCGCGGGGAGATTGAAGTCGAACTGGACAGTAGTGAGCTGCCAGGGGCGGCCGATGGCGTCGATGAGTTTCACGTCGATTTTGGGGCCGTAAAACGCGCCTTCGCCTACCATTCTCTTATAGGGAATCGTCATGCGCGTCATAACCCTGGCAAGCGCATCGGACGCGTGTTGCCAATCTTCTGGTTTTCCCGGGTAATTTTCCGGGTGTTTGGGATCCCAGTCCGAGAGTTCGACTTCGAATTTGTCAAAGCCAAAGTTCTTCATGACCGCGAACGCAAAATCCATGCAAGCTTCGACTTCGGCCTCGATCTGCGAGGGCATGCAAAAAATGTGCGCGTCGTCCTGGGTGAATCCGCGCACGCGCAGGAGGCCGTGAAGAACACCGCTGCGCTCATAGCGATAGACAGTGCCAAGTTCAGCGAGCCGGACAGGGAGATCGCGGTAGCTGCGCAATTTGGACTTATAAATGAGAATATGGCCCGGGCAGTTCATTGGCTTCAACTGGTAATCGGCTTTTTCGACCTCTATCGCGCCAAACATATTTTCTTTATAGAAATTGGCGTGGCCGGAAGTCTTCCACAGGTCTAGAAGCATAATGTGTGGCGTGAAGACCATGTCGTACCCGCGCTGCTGCAGTTCGCCACGCAGCCAGTTCTCCATGACCGTGCGGATCAAGCCGCCTTTCGGATGCCAGAAGATCAAGCCCGGGCCCGCCGCTTCCTGGATGCTGAAAAGATCCAGCTCTGCGCCGAGCTTCCGGTGATCGCGTCGTTTGGCCTCCTCGATGCGATGCAAGTATTCGTCGAGCTCTTTTTGCGTATAGAAAGCCAGCGCATAGATGCGCTGGAGTTGGGCATTCCCTTCCTGGCCCTTCCAGTAAGCGCCGGCAACGTTGGTGAGCTTGAACGCCTGAATGCGCTTGGTGGACGGGATGTGCGGCCCACGGCAAAAGTCGATGAACTTCCCCGTGGTGTAAAAGGAAACCATCGGTTCGTCGGCCTTTTCCTCAACGAGTTCACACTTGAAGATCTGGTCGGAATCCTTGTAGAGCTTCAGGGCCTCGGGTTTTGGCAGGAGCTTGCGTTCGTTCTTCAAGTCCTGCGCCGCAAGTTCGTGCATCTTCTTTTCGATTTTCTCGAGATCTTCCGTGGTAAATGGCTGCTCACGCAGGAATTCGTAGAAGAAGCCGTTCTCCACCGGCGGGCCGATGCCAAGCTTCACGTCGGGATAAAGCTCCGTTACTGCCGCGGCCAGCAGGTGCGCGGCGGAGTGGCGGAAGACGTAGAGGGCGTCGGGATCTTTTTCGGTCAGGATGCGGAGCTTGACGTCCTGTTCCAGTGGGCGGCGAAGGTCATAGAGCAAGCCGCCGTCGGCATCGGGATCGACGGAATTCGAGAAAATGCCGGTCTTTGAGCCGGAGCCGTTGCCGTCGGTGGCATAAACCTTGGCGACCAGCGCAGCTTCGGCAAGCCGCGGCGAGATGGATTTGGCGATTTCAACGGGTGTGACACCCTTTGGAAAGTCCTTCACGCTGCCGTCGGGTAAGGTTACGTGGATCTGGTCCATGGGAGTCTTCCTGGCCTGCAAATAAAACTGCAGAGATTGTAACTAAGTAGAGTATCGACGGGTGCGAGATGGGTCAAGCTGAAGCACACTTTTCGAAGCAATCAGGTGTAAAGCAACAGGTACCCGGGTGTCACAAACCGAGGCGAGGATTCGGGGAAGGTGGGTTTCCGTTGCGAAGGACGTTACAATCTCTTACCGCGAAAGACCACCAGTTGGTTCGAGGGAACGGAATGAAATCATTGTTCGTGTCTAGCTATATCATCGCTGTGCTGCTTCTGGGCACACCTCTCGCTGCGCAGACAACGAGTTCCGTGAGGGGAGCGGATGAGCGTTTCAAGGCAGACATTCTGGTGGTGGTGGCGCATCCCGATGATGAGGGGGCGGTGACGCCATATCTCGCGAGGGCCATCTACGATCTACACAAACGGGTGGCAGTCGTTTACGGCACCCACGGCGGCAGCGGTGCAAACAACTATGGCCGAGAGCATGCCGCCGCCCTGGGAGACATTCGGGAGATGGAAGCGCGCGAATCCTGCGCCCGGATGGGTATCAAGAACGTCTGGTTTCTGGAGGGAAAAGATACGGCCTCGCAGAACGTCCTGAATTCGCTGGCGAACTGGGGGCACGGCGCAAATCTGGAGAAACTTGTCGAACTGGTGCGGCTGACTCGCCCGGATGTGATCATTACCTCCCTGCCCGGAGTGTTCATAGGCGAAAACCATGGCGATCACCAAGCGGCGGGAGTTCTGGCAACGGAGGCGTTCGACCTTGCGGGAGATCCCGTGGTCTTTCCGTCCGAGCTTGCCGGAGGTTCGGCGCACCGGGAAATCTATCTGGAAAATCTTCAAGTCTGGCAAGTGAAGAAGATTTATTACTTTCCTGACGCGAACGATGAAAAGCAGTTCTCCGGCACCGGCCCGGCCTATTCGGTAAAGGAAGTTTCCCCGTCACAGAAGAAGCCGTATTGGCGAATCGCGCTGGACGCGGCCGTGACCCATCTGACGCAATACCCGGAGGACATCGAAAGAATTCAGAAGATGAGCGACGCCGAAGTCGAAAAAATGATGAGCGACCCGGAGGGAGCGTGGTGGACGGATCCGGAGACCCTGGTTTTCGGCAAGTCGTACTATTTAAGTAAGCCGACGGACGACGTATTTGCGAATCTGGAAGGTGAACCGAATCGCTGCCTGGAGCTTTCCGCAAGGGTGCAGAAACCGTCGGCACGGACGACGGTAAAACTTGGAGGACCGTGGGGCTTCTATCAAGCTTTCCGAGAAGCGCATTGCCTCGGCGATTTGCGCGTTGCGGACCCGCCGGAAATCGCCGTAATGGCTGGTGCACAGGTTTACGTTCCGCTCACGATCGCGCATGCGAGCAATAAGGCGCTCAAGCTTCGGGTAAAGGTGGAAGCACCGAAAGGCTGGAAGGTGACCAGCGGCGAAGGGGAGATTGCGTTACCCGCGGAAGCAACCAGCGAAATGCGAGTGGAAGTTGAGACCCCCACGCTGACCGCAAGTGAATTGAAAGCGAATGGCCCGCAGGAAATCATCGTGCACGCGTTAGTGGATGGAGCAACTGCTGGCGACATTAAGCTCCGCGTGCAACTCCGTTCTCACAGTCTGCCGCAATAAATTATTTCTTCGGTCGCGCGGCTTCCAGTTGCTCCCATACGGCGTCGGGAAGCATGCCCAGGTCGTTGAACTCACCAGCGCCTCGCAACCACTGAGCGCCGTCAATCACGACACACTCGCCATTGATGTATTCAGCCATATCGCTCAGCAAAAACGCGGCGAGATTGGTCAACTCTTCATGCTTGCCGAAGCGCTTCATCGGATGCTTGCTGATGGCGTGTTCTTCAAACTGTTTCGAAGGGATCAGGCGCGACCACGCGCCTTCGGTGGGGAACGGGCCGGGGGCAATCGCATTGACGCGAATGTGATATTTCGCCCATTCGACCGCGAGCGACGTGGTCAGAGCGAGCACGCCGGCTTTCGCGCAGGCGGAGGGAACCACGTAACCGCTGCCGCAATTTGCCGCAGCATAGGTTGTAGTGATGTTGAGAATGTTCCCACCAAGCTTTTTTTCAATGCGGCGTTTTGCAAACGCTTCCGTGCAATGAAACGTGCCGTTCAGGACGATGCCCACGACGGCGTTAAACGCATTCGGGGAAAGCTTTTCCGTCCGCGCCATGAAGTTTCCCGCGGCATTGTTGACCAAGGTATCGATTTCTCCATACTGAGCGTCCGCGGCGGAAAAAGCGGCCTCGACGGACGCGTAGTCGCGCACGTCGCAGGTGGCGTACGCCGCCGCGCCGCCGTCGCGGTGGATCTCGTCACACGTGGATTTGAGTGGCTCTTCCCTACGGCCTACGACGAACAGATGCGCACCCAATTTGGCGAAGTGGAGAGCCATCGAGCGCCCGAGCCCGCTGCCGCCGCCCGTGAGGAAGATGGCGCGACCCTTCAGGAGGCTGGGTTGAAACATGGCGTACCACCTTTCAGAATCGAAACAGCATTGTAGCAGCGACTGGCGAGAAGCTGTTTTTCAGCAAAGAAAAAAGCGGTAAAGGGAAGCTCTATTGTGCGGGACTCATGGTAGCGGGAATTGGCCGGCCGAGAGCTTTGGCGTACTCCGTTTCGTAGACCGCATTACCGGGGAACTCTTCGGTGAGTTCCTTCAAGTTCTTGATGGCCAGGTCGTTCTTTTTCTCGCGGCGAGCGGAGAGGGCCAGCAGGATTTGGGCAAAAGGTTTCAGGTAGTTCCCGTTATCGGCGGTCTTTGCCACCTTTGACATACCAAGTGCCTTATCCCCATGGATGCCGCCAAACCACAAAATAAATCGCGCGGATCCGGACAGCGAACCGATCACGTAATAGGCAATGCCGGGGGCAACGTACACGTCGTATGCATCAGGATGCTCGGCAAGGAGTAGTTCGGCGTTGGCGTTGGCTTCTTTCAGGTGTTTCAAACCGTCGTAATGCTTTTTCAGAAGCATGCTGTCGGCGTCAGATTGCATGCCGGCAGCGAGAGTCATGGCATAGAGTCCCTCAGGGTCGCGCTTGTTCTGCTTTAGGCGCTGAGCAGCGAGCGAGCGAGCCTTTGCGGTAGCGTCCTCGAACCCCTTGATGCGGTCTGGGTCGGGAGTGCCGGTGATGCCGCCGAGGAAGCGCTTGTCATCCAGGAAATAATCGCTGGTCAGCACTCGCTGGCGGTAGAACTCCTCGAATAAATAGCTGGCCGCGATGGCAACCTGGCCGAACGGCTCCGTCGGATTCTTCACCGCCCATTCCTCAAAGATTGCGCGGGCTTCCGGAAATTTTTGTTCGTAAAGAAGTTGAAAGCCGTTTTTCAGTTCAGGGACAGAACTGAAAGCCGGAGTTGCCAGTTGGTTGACGGATTGCCTGCCAAAGGAGGGCACGGGAAGCAAGATTGCGCCGAGAACGACACCCGCCAGTAAAACGTGGAGATAGCGCATGATTATTCAGCCTCAGAACAGGCCCGGCAGAAAACGCGGCTTACCCGACATCGCGTCGCGGTAATGGGCATCCGAAAAAAGGACCTTTTCCTCCGTCACGAGTCGCTGCGAGAGTACCAAAATATGGGCGGCGGAACCAACCATTGCGGTAATCCATGCGGTGTGAATCAGGGGCAGGACAAGCATCTCAGTGAAGACCGCGGCGTAATTCGGATGGCGCACATAGCGGAAGGGGCCGGAGGTAATTACGCCAAGCCCTGTGGAGTTCATTACCTGCACGTTCCAGTGCTCTCCAAGCGTGCGAATCACCCACCAGCGGACGGCGTTGGCGGCGAGAAAGAGCGGTAAGCAAACCGCAGCCAGGACGGGAAGGAACGGCCTTTTCAAGAAGACGACTTCGGCAGCGGCACCAATGAGAACGCCCGTGTGCAGCAACACCATCCAGCGGAAGCGCGGTTCGTCCACCTTGGAGGCTCCGCGGGTGATCATTTCCTGCTGATGACGCCGGGAAATGCGGAGTTCGTACAGGCGCAACACCGCGACGACGCAAAGAAGAATGAGGTAGGCGATAACGCTTAGTTCCATTGCAGTAACAAGAATTCTGCGCTGAAGCCCGGGCCGAAAGCGGCGGCGATGGCGTGTTCACCCGCTTTCAGCGGGCGCTTCTCCAGCCACTCCTGGAGAATAAATAGGATGGTGGCGCTGGAAAGGTTGCCGACGTTCCCCAGAATGTCCCAGGAGGGCTGGGTATCGCACTTGCAAAGACCGAGTTTCTCTTCCACAGTGCCCAGCAGGCGCGCGCCGCCGGGATGCAGAATCCAGCCTTTGATCTCTTCGCGCTTTTTGCCGTTGCGGCCCAGGAACCCGTGAACAAGTTCCTTGATCCGCTCGCCAATCATCTCCGGAACGTTTTTGTCCAAAATAATGTGGAAACCGGAGTCCCGCAGATCAAATCCCATCGCGCCCAGCGAGTCTGGAAAGGTGTAGGTTTCCGTCACCAGGATTTGCGGACCGGATCTTTTCTGTCCGGTAACGATTACCGCGGCGGCGCCGTCTCCGAATAGAATCGAAGAGATCAGGTTGGCCTGGGTAATGTCCTTCCGCTGAAAGGTAAGTGAAGGAAGTTCGACGGCGATAATCAGGACGTTGCTTCCGGGATTCGACGCGATAAAATCAGCGGCACGGGAAAGGCCCATGGCTCCGGCCGCGCATCCGAGTTCCGTGAACGGCATGCGGCGCACGTTGGAGCGGAATCCCATCAGCTTGATCAGGTGGGCATCAAGAGACGGAATCATGAAGCCGGTGCAGGAAACGGTGATAATCAGATCAATGTCCTCGGGGCGCATCCCGGCGCGCTCTAGGCACTTTTCGGCGGCTTCACGGCCGAGCTTGACGGCGTGCTCGATGTACTCATTATTGGTCTTGGCGAGGGCACGCGGTTCGATGGTGTAATCGATGGGGAAAATCGAATGGCGGTTGTGAACCTGGGCGTTGTCCACGATGGCCATCATGGCTTCGACGCGGCGTTCCGGTACTTCGAAAACGCGGCCAAAGTAATACTTCACATCATCGCGGGTGATCCTGTAGGGCGGGAGAGCAGTGGCAGTGGCGGCGATGGTAGGATGCGGCGCGTGGCCGTTAGGGGTACTGAGCTCCGAAATGTTCACAGACACCGTCCTAGGAGACGCGAGAGTTGAACGCAAACTGCAAATTCTAAGGGCGAGCAGCAAAACGACGAAGTGCTCGGAACAAAATGCAATGTGTGACTTACTTTACCTCAATTTGAGGCGTAGGGGAAACGACAGGTGGCGATGATGAAACCAAAGAGGATACGGGCCGTGCGGTGCGCCTTTTTCAGCTTGTTCTGTTTTTTTTCAATGTTCCTGCCGGCCGTCGCACAGGAGAAAACCGCGCCCCTGCTCGTGGTGATTTCCGTTGACGGCTTGCGGCCGGATTACGTGACGGCCGCGGATGCGCACGGAGCCAAGGTGCCCCATCTGAGAAAGTTTCTTCGCGAAGGCACCTACGCGCAAGGAGTCACAGGCGTGATTCCCACGGTGACTTATCCGAGCCACACCACGCTGATGACCGGTGTCTGGCCGGCGAAGCACGGAATCCTAGCCAACCAGACTTTTGATCCTCTGCAGAAGAATCACGAGGGCTGGTATTGGTACGCGGAAGATATTCGCGTGCTGACCTTGTGGGATGCCGCTGCGGCTGCCGGCCGAACAACGGCAAGCATTCAGTGGCCTGTGACTGTCGGGGCCAAGATTAACTGGAACATCCCTGAGATCTGGCGCGCCGGCACTGCCGAGGACGCAAAGTTGCTGCGCGTGGTTTCCACGCCGGGACTGCTTGCGGATGGAAAAGCGGCGATTGGCGAGTATCGCGGCGGTATCGACGCGACTCCCGAGAGCGATGAAGTGCGCGGCAAATACGCTGTGTGGATTTTGGAGAATAAGCACCCCGGCTTGCTGACCCTGCACCTGATCGCGCTCGATCACATTGAACACGAAGCGCAACCATTCAGTCCAAAAGCGATGGCGGTCCTGGAGCGCCTGGACGCGGTGATCGGGAAAGTCTGGGAAGCGGCGGAGCGCGTCGCGCCCGGCCACGCGTTTGTTGCCGTAGTCTCCGATCACGGATTCACAACGTACGAGCAACAATTGAATCTCTTTCCCGCGTTTCGGAAAGCGAAACTGTTTTCACTGGATGACAAAGGGAAGATCTCCGATTGGAAGGCCATGCCGTGGGAAACGGGCGGCTCGGCGGCCATCGTGCTGAAGGATCCAAGGAATGGATTGACAGCGGCAACGGTTCGCGCGCTGTTGACGGAACTGGCCGCCGACCCGGCGAACGGCATTGATCGTGTGCTCGAAGGGGAAGAGTTGCATCGTAAGGGCGGCTATCCGAACGCGTCGTTTTTTGTCGGACTTAAGACCGGATGGCGCACGGGTTCCACGTTGACCGGCCCCGTCGTTTCATCGATCAAAGCGGGAGGCACGCATGGAGAGTTGCCTGATCTTCCGGAGATGCTCGCAGCTTTTTTCCTGGTGGGCCCCGGCGTGCCAGCGGGCAAAAATCTGGGCCTGATCGATATGCGGGACGTCGCTCCAACGCTCGCTAAAGAGGCAGGGTTGTCGCTGCCCGGCGCCGATGGGAAATCCCAGTTACCGTAATTTCCCGCGTCACCTAGCCTGAAAGGTCTTAGCTTGCGGCTTCCTGGCTGGCGCGGATTTCCTGCCAGCGCCGCGGGCGCTTGCTGTATTGCAGGACTTTCTTACGCAGGCGGATGGATTTCGGCGTGATCTCGACGAACTCGTCGTCGGCGATGAATTCGATGGCCTGCTCCAGGCTGAGTTGCCGGTGCGGAATCAGGCGGATGGCTTCGTCAGCCGAGGAAGAACGCATGTTGGTGAGCTTCTTTTCCTTGGTGACGTTCACTTCCATGTCCTGCTCGCGGGAATTTTCACCGACCACCATGCCTTCATAAACTTCGATCGTTGGGCCGATGAAAAGTTCGCCGCGTTCCTGCAAACCCCATAGCGCGTAAGCCGTTGAAACGCCGGCGCGATCCGCGACAAGCGCTCCTGTCGGGCGCAGCGCCATGTCCCCGCCATATTCCATCCAGCCTTCAAAAATGGAGTGAATCAAGGCGGTGCCGCGCGTGTCGGTAAGCAACTGGCTGCGCAGGCCGATCAATCCTCGCGAAGGAATTTTGAAGTCGAGGCGAACGCGGCCGGAGCCGTGATTGCTCATCTTGAGCATTTCGCCGCGGCGGCTGCCGATGGTTTCCATGATGATACCAATGAAATTTTCCGGAATGTCGATCACCAGGCGTTCGACCGGCTCGAGCTTCTTGCCGTTTTCGCTGCGCACCACGATTTCGGGCTTCCCGACCATCAGCTCGAAGCCTTCGCGGCGCATGGTTTCGATCAGGATGGCGAGCTGCAATTCGCCGCGGCCGAGCACGCGGAAGGATTCCGGCGTGTCCGTGTCTTCCACGCGGATGGACACGTTGGTGAGAAGTTCCTTGGCGAGGCGGTCGCGGAGGTCGCGCGAAGTAAGGTAACTGCCTTCGCGGCCGGAAAGCGGGCCGGAATTGACACTAAAAATCATGGCCAGCGTCGGCTCGTCAATCGTCAGCGGCTCAAGCGGAGATGGATTTTCGAGCGAAGTGATGCTTTCGCCGATCTGAATGCCTTCCACGCCCGCGATGGCGACGATGTCGCCCGCAACCACGGTTTCGGCTTCGTCGCGCTCAAGTCCGCGGAATGTGTAGAGCTTGGTGATTTTGGTCGAGGTGAGTTTGCCGTCGAGCTTGCTGATGCCAACCTCTTCGCCGCGATTCAGCGTGCCGTTGAAGACGCGGCAGATTGCCAGGCGGCCGAGAAACTCGGAGTAGTCGAGGTTCGTGACCTGAAGCTGCAGGACACCGGCGGGATCGCCCGTGGGAGCCGGGATCTTGTTGACGATGGCTTCGAACAGAGGAAGCAAATCCTTGGAATCGTCGCCGATCTTGCCGTGCGCCACGCCGGCGCGCGCATTGGTGTAGACGATGGGAAAGTCGAGTTGATCCTCGGTGGCGTCGAGATCGATGAAGAGATCGTAGATTTCGTTCAGGACTTCTTCGGGCCGGGCGTCCGGGCGGTCGATCTTGTTCAGGACCACCACTGGGGGAAGCTTGGCCGCGAGCGCCTTCTGAAGAACATAGCGGGTCTGCGGGAGCGGGCCTTCGCTGGCATCAACGAGGAGCACCACGCCGTCCACCATGCGCAGGGCGCGCTCCACTTCGCCGCCGAAATCGCTGTGGCCGGGGGTGTCGACGATGTTGATCTTGGTGTCGTGGAAAAACAGGGCCGTGTTCTTGGCCAGAATGGTAATGCCGCGCTCGCGCTCCAGGTCGTTGGAGTCCATAACGCGCTCGACGACTTCCTGGTTGGCGCGGAAAATGCCGCTCTGCCGGAGCATGGTGTCCACCAGCGTGGTTTTGCCGTGGTCCACGTGGGCGATGATGGCGATATTGCGAATCTCTTTGGTCATTTTGGTAAAACCGTCTTTAGACAAAAATAGCTGCTGAAACAGCCAGCAGCCCGGACGAACCCTTTCTTCATCAAATCAGGTGCGGTGCTACAAACCTCTATTTTAGCAGAGGAAGGCTCTGCCACCAATGGGTTCCAACGCTCCTATGGTATGCTCGCGGCGTTTCGCTCATTACCGGGGGGAGCCTTGCGACGAATGAGAATTCTTTGGAATTTTGTGAAGGTTTTGGCAGCTGTATGGATCGTCACGCCGGGAGTTTGGGGACAAGGGACGACGCGGCCCGATTTGCCGGCTCTGTTCGAAAAGAAAGAAGTGATGATCCTAATGAGGGACGGCGTGAAGCTGCATACGGAGATTTACGCGCCCAAGAATGCGAAGGAGGCGCTGCCGATTTTTCTGGAGCGCACGCCCTATGGGATTTCCGCTGAGGACAAAGGATACAGCCCGAAGCTGTACCGGTATTCGCACATGTTCGCGGACGGCTACGTGTTTGTGTTTCAGGATATTCGCGGGCGTTATGGCTCCGAAGGCCAGTTTGTGATGAATCGGCCTGTGCACGATGCCAGCAACCCCAAGGGCGTGGACGAGAGCACCGACACCTACGACACGATCGAATGGCTGGTGAAGAATGTGCCCAATAACAACGGCCGCGTGGGCACGGCCGGGATTTCCTACGGCGGCTTTCTGGCCGCCATGGCGCTGGTGAATCCGCACCCGGCACTGAAAGCGGTTTCCGAACAGGCCTGCATGGGAGACGGTTGGCTGGGTGACGACTTCTTCCACAACGGTGCGTTCCGGCTGAGCTACGGCTATGAATACGCGGCGGAGATGGAAACGACGAAGGAAAATTCCAAGCTGAAGTTTGACCGCGACGATTTGTACGATTGGTATCTCCACATCGGGCCGCTTTCGAATATCAATAAGGATTACCTCCACGGGAAGATTCCCTCTTGGAACGGCTTTGTCGAGCATCCGGCGTATGACGAATTCTGGAAGGAAAAGTCGCTCGCGCACACCCTGCATCAGGCAACGGTGCCCAATCTGAACGTTGCGGGATGGTGGGACCAGGAAGATTTTTACGGCCCAATGGCCACCTACGCGAATCTAGAAAAAAACGACACCGCGCATATGAACTATCTGGTCGTCGGCCCGTGGAATCACGGCGGCTGGGCGCACGGCCCGGGCAACTGGCTGGGGCAAATTCCATTTGCCAGTAACACGGGCGAGTATTTTCGCGAAAAGGTGGAGGCCCCGTGGTTTGCCTATTGGCTGCATGACAAAGGCGAATTGCCGCTGAAAGAAGCCTTGCTCTTTCAGACCGGAAGCAACACCTGGACGCGTTTCGATTCCTGGCCACCGCGAGATACGCAGCAAAAAAGCCTCTATTTCGGTGCGGATGGAAAATTAAGTTTTGACGCATCAAAATCCGCCGCCGCCGAAGTGTTTGATTCCTACGTCAGCGATCCGGCAAACCCCGTGCCCTACCGCAATCGGCCCGTGGACGAAACATATCCTTCAGATCATCCCGGCCGCTGGTATACCTGGCTTGTGCAGGATCAGCGCTTCGTCGAAAAACGGCCCGATGTGCTGAGTTGGAAGACCGACGTTCTCGAGGAAGACGTAACGCTGATCGGCCAGGTGACCGCAAAACTCTTCGCCGCCACGACGGGATCAGACAGCGATTGGGTTGTGAAGTTGATTGACGTGTATCCCGACAAATCGGAGACTGAGTGGAACCTGTCAGGTTACGAACTGATGATCGCCGACGAAATCTTCCGCGGCCGGTATCGCAATTCGTATGAGAAGCCGGAGCCCATCGTTCCGGGAGAGATCACGCCCTTCACGATTGACCTGCATACCGCGGACCACGTTTTCAAGAAAGGCCACCGCATCATGGTCGAAGTGCAGAGCACTTGGTTCCCGCTCTACGATCGCAACCCGCAGAAATTCGTCCCCAATATTTTCGAGGCGAAAGAATCGGACTACCAGAAAGCCACGCAGAAGATTTATCGCTCGCAGAAATATCCATCGCACGTGGAGATTTCCGTTCCAGGCGGCGTTGCACAATAACCTTTTTTTTGTCTTGAGCGTTCGTTAGTGCTGAGGGACTGGAATTTCGCCAGCGTGGAACTCCGTCCACGGGCCGGCCGGCATGTCGCGCAGATACGGTTCCTGCCAGGCATAGTCCGGATGCGCTGCTAGAAACGGTTTGGCCTCGAACGTTGCACCGCAGGGATGCCCCATGCGGGCAACAAATCGAAGTTGCTGCGCCATCGTTGAATCGCTCGCCTTGCCCTGGACCGCGCCGCCGGGATAATTTGGTCCCCAGGCCCAGATCGCGACGCCGCGCGGAGAAGCGTCCACATGGCCGCAAAGCGTGCGCTCGTTCGCTTCCTCTTTTTTCTGGAACGAATCGAAGTGATCGCCAAGCATCTGTTTCGCGAGCTCCACATCCAGCTTGCCCTTGTTTTCATTCAGCAACTGCTCCCATCGCACGCGGCGCGCATTGGGCGAACTCTCCAGATTGTTTGGATCGAACTGCGGAGTGTCTTGCTTGAGCACCTTGGGATCGCGTGCCCAATTGGAGCCGGCAAATACGCCATCTTTCGTACGCCATAGCTTGTAAGCCTTCAGCCCCAGCTCGAGTTGCGCCACTTCATTCGTCTTGCGGTCGCCAATCAGCCAATCATTGGCGTAACCGCCATTGTTTCCATCGAGCATAATTTTCGTGTACTCGTCGATCGAACCGGCATACTGCAGCGCCTTGCGCGCCCGCACAAATTCCGCCTTGCCGTTCGGGTCCCAGCCTTCGAACTGACTGATGGTGGTTTCGGTAACCATCAAGCCGTCGCTGTTGATGCCGAAATCGTCGTCGCTGGCGATCACGCCGGGGATTCCATCCATCAGCATGCGATAGCCGGTCTTAGGTTCAATGTCGAAAATAATCCGCCAGCGCTCGCCGTTCATGTAATTCGTCCAGTTGTTGTGCGCGATCACGATCTTGCCGTCTTTGGTCCAGCTGCCCGTGGCCACGAACGCGCTGCAATTTCCCGGGCTTTTCAGATTTGGCGGATTGGCGGCCTTTTCGCGTTTGTTGAGCCATGGCACGTAGTAGTCCGGCAATTCTTCGAACGCATTCATCGCCACGATGTCGTAAACGTCCAGGTTCGAACCGGTGCGTGCATTCAATCCTTCCACGATTCCTTGCAGTTCCTGCTGGTATTCCGCATCAACCTTCGGCCAGAGCATGGTGCGCGCGGTTTCGCGGAAGAAAGCCCAGTCGCGCTTCGTCGAATGGGTCATGCTGGTGCTGATGGCGGGAAAAGCGTCCGAAATTTCCGGAGCGAGCAGAAACCCATGCTGAAACCCGAGGCTTGCCGGGTCGCCCTCGAGGTGAACGTACACCCATCCGCCCTGCTCGTAACGGTAAGCGCCATTGAGGCGAGGATCATTGGAGGCTGCCCGCTCGCGATTCGCCTCGAGCGTTGAATTGAGATCGCTTTTTGCGTTGGACTCGTCGTCATTGGAACGACCGGCTACCCACAAGAGTCCGGTGCCAAGCAAAAGCACGCTGAGAGCGACAATGCGACGAATTCCATCCGACATGAGGGCTTTCTCCTTGGTCTTCTAGCGCCAAAAGCACAGGCTAAGATCTGGCCTAAGAATACATCGGTTCATCCGCCGGCGGCAGGTGACCGAAAATCATAACTCGGATGCCCGCCTGTCAGGTGACCAAAGCAAAGAATCTCTGATACATTCGAAAAATGCTGACGGCGATCACGCGTAAGGTCAGTTCTTCCCTGGCAAACTGCGAACTGAGCTTCATCGAACGCAAACCGATTGATCTGGAGAAGGCGCGGGCGCAGCATCAGGCCTACGAAGCTCTTCTCGAGAAACTGGGCGCGAAAGTGGTTTCCTTGCCAGAAGAGCGCGACCTGCCGGACTCGATGTTCGTCGAAGACCCAGCGATTGTGCTCGACGAGGTGGCCATAATTTGCCCGCTGGGCACGGAAACCCGGCGGAAAGAAGCCGCCTCCCTTGCGGCCTCCCTCGAACCACATCGGAAATTGGCCTACGTAAAACTACCGGGCATGCTGGAAGGCGGCGACATCCTGCGCGTCGGCAAGAAAATTTTCGTCGGGCTGACGCAGCGGTCGAACGCCGAAGGCATACGACAGTTGGCGGTAATCACGGAATATTACGGATACGATTTGAGGGCCGTGCCGGTCGCCGGCTGCCTTCACCTGAAGTCCGCCGTGACGCATCTTGGACGGAATACGCTCGTGGGGAACCGCGCGTGGTTCCACTGGAAACGATTCGAAGGATTTGACTGGGTGGATGTAGATCCCGCCGAGCCACACGCCGGGAATGCGCTGACCATTGGCGAATCCATCGTATTCCCCGCATCGTTTCCGAAAACGCGCGCGCGAATCGAAGCCAAGGGATTCCACGTCGAATCGTTGGACATTTCCGAATTGCAAAAGGCGGAATCCGGCCTCACCTGCTCCAGCCTTGTGTTTGACGCGGCATGCTAAAAAATGCGGCCACCTCGATCAACGAAGTGGCCGCGGAATTACCGCCAAATTTTCTCGTTGCTAGTTGGTTAGCTTTTCTACGCTGCGTGCCAGGAAAATCGGCGCGCCCGTGTTGGTCTTCAGGATCAGACCGACGACCCGAAGATTCAACGCCGTGGTGCCGGTCAGGTCATTGATTCCCGTCAATCCGCCCAGGAATCTGGTGAACGGCGTGACCTGCACCGTGACTGGCCCCTCGAACAACACGCCCGCCAGGCCATTCGAGTTGAACTCAAACGTTCCGGCGCTGGTGTTCGTCTGTCCGGTGACCAGCGTGCCGGTGTGTCCCGAATGGCGCAGCACAACACGCTTCACTGTCACCACTCCGTTGCTGAACGGGCCGGCAATGCTGACATGCTGCCCCGGCACCAGGCCCGTAGAGGTGAACAGGAAGCTGCCAAAATTATCGTGCCACCAGTGAATGAAGTACATCTCCTGCCCGGTGAGAGTGATGTTGGAAATCTGTCCGGAGTTGAATCCAGTGCCTGCAGGCAAAACGCTGCGAACATAGAGGTCGAAGTCCGTCGCGGTGCCAACCGGAGGATCGACGAACGTGACCAGTCCGCCGGCCCAGAAATGGTCCTGCGAAACGATCGCCACGGTGTCCGCCAGAATCGCGGCGGAAGTCCGATCGAGCGTTCCGGAGATTTCCACGATCGAACTGCTGGTTAGGTTGCTGATCGTTTCATTTCCTTCCCACTCCGTCTGCTGGTTCACGTTCACCGTGAACTGGTGGCCGTGCGGGCCCTGAATCACAAACGAGTTGCCCGAGGCGTTCACGCTGACAACGCCGGCGTCGAACTCGTCGATGTAGGCGTCAGCATCCGACGGCGTAACCACTTTCAGGTCGAGCGTCGGAGTTATCGCGCCGGTGATCTGTCCACTGCCATCCACCGCGACGGATTGGCGAATGTCGAATTCGAATCGCAAGCCGTCAATGTCACCAGCGGAAACCACTAGCGGCGTCGCCAGATTAATGGTCACCTGGGATGTCGTCAGGCTGAGTTGCGGATTGGAGCTGGCGCTGGTGTCGAGTGTACTGGTCGTCGGATGCGTCGGCGGGTTGGTCTGAGGATTCGTTACGTTCAGGTAGTCAATCGAAGGATTGGCGAGCGTGACGACGGCTTGCGTGTACGTTCCCGTCGGAATGGTGTTGATGTCCAGCAGCGTGCGCAGTCCGTTCAACCGGGCGAAGTCCACTGTCTGCGTTCCGTTAAGCACAGAAACCGGCGTGCTCGTGCCGTCAGAAAGAGTCAGACCCGTAATGTCCACGCGGAATCCCAAGACGCTCGGTAGGGGGGCGTCGGTGCCGGTGACAAAGACGGAATTGGATTGTGGATTTGTGTTGGTGGAAGAACTCGAATTGTTGCCGCAGCCACTGAGCAAGGCAATCAGCGCGAGCGCGCAAACTCCGGTGAACCACTTCTTGAGGTGCATACGTATTTCTCCCTTTTGCTTTGGAAATTCCCCAGAGGCTCGGCGAGCCTCCCCTTCCCTTGGAGCTTCTAAACACAGGTCGAACGGTAAAGTTGCCTTCTATAACCAACTTATTTACATTGAGTTACGGGCACATTCGCTATCCTGAAATGAGGTCTGAAAACTTTTCGCGCACGAAGCCGATTTCCCTTTCGCCACACCTCTTCCACGAATTTCCAATTTACTCCCCCAATTCCTGCGGCTCGTGATATCTTGGGAAATATGTTGGCTGCCGCATCGAAGCGAATCGGGACCGCCGCGAAGCCGTCGATTACGACGACTACGATTGCGACTACGTCCACTAAGAGCGCTTCGGGCGACGGGAGAAACAGCTAGCCAGCGAAAAAAAGTTTCTAACCCACCCCCGAAGCGAACCGGGCGGTGGGTTTTTTCGTTTAGCCCCCTCCCGAATGACTCCGGCGGAACAATCAGATGAGGAGCCGCGAAGATGAGTCCGGAACTACAGGAAGAGATCGTGAACGCCGATCGTGAACCCGCGCCCGTTCGAGGTGCGCGATGAGCCGCCGCGCGGATGGCAGAAAGTGGCACGCCGGCGTTTTGGGCGCGACCGGAATGGTCGGGCAGCGACTGGTGAAACTCCTCGCGGATCACCCATGGTTTGAACTGACCGCTGTGGCGGCTTCAGAGCGGTCTTCCGGTAAGACCTATGCCGAAGCGGCGCGCTGGCACCTCGAAGGTCCGGTACCTGAGGCGGCGCGTAAGTTGGTCGTGAAGGATCTGGATCCGAATCTCGAGTGCGATTTTGTTTTTTCCGCGCTCGATGCTTCCGTCGCCGGAAAAGCCGAAGAGGATTTTGCGCGGGCCGGATATCCGGTGGTGAGCAATTCAAGAAATCACCGCATGGATGCGGATGTTCCGTTGCTGATTCCGGAAGTGAATGCTTCGCATGTGGACTCGATTCGCGTTCAGCAGAAGAACCGCGGATACGATACGGGCTTTATTGTGACCAATCCGAACTGTTCGACGGCGGGGCTTGTTCTGGTTCTGAAGCCGCTGGCGGACGCGTTCGGCCTGGAAAAGATTTTTGTAGTGACCCTGCAGGCCGTTTCCGGCGCAGGCTACCCGGGCGTCCCATCGCTGGACATTCTCGGCAATGTTGTTCCCTTCATCAGCGGCGAAGAGGAAAAGATGGAAGCGGAACCGCAGAAGTTACTCGGCAGATGGGATGGCTCACGATTCGTCGAAGCGGGCCTCGGTATCAGCGCGCATTGCAATCGCGTGCCGGTCAGCGATGGCCATCTCGAATGCGTCTCGCTCCGGCTGAAGAAAACGGCGACGCTCGATGAAGTTCGCGAAGCGTTGCGAACATTTGAAGTTTCTCCGGAATTGGCCTCTCTGCCGACCGGGCTGAAGCTTCCCATCGTTGTGCAGGATGAAGAAGACCGGCCACAGCCGCGCAAAGACGTGAATGCTGGCCACGGCATGGCCGCGGTTGTAGGACGCGTGCGCGAGTGCCCGCTGCTCGACTTGAAACTCACCCTGTTGTCTCACAACCTGGTGCGCGGAGCAGCTGGAGCAGCTTTGCTGAACGCGGAATTACTTGCAGCGCGAGGATTTCTAAAATCTCGAGTGTTGGCCGGTACGCAAAGTGCCGAGCCTGTCGCTCGCTGAAGCTTTATAGCTGCCGCACAAAGTAATAGCGCACCACGTGGAAGAAAATCGGAGCGGCGAAGCACAGCGAGTCGATGCGGTCAAGAATGCCGCCGCGTCGCTCGATCACTCCGCCAAAATCCTTGATGCCGATGTCACGCTTGATCGCGCTCATTACCAACCCGCCGGCGAAACCCAGAATGCAAATGGTGAAGGACATACCGGCGGACTGCAGCGGCGTGAACGGCGTGGCCCACCACAACAGAGTGCCCAACGCGGTGGCGCTCAGCAGCCCGCCAAGGAAACCTTCCCAGGTTTTATTGGGGCTTACGCGCCAGGCAATCTTGTGTCTGCCGATCAGTTTTCCCCACACGTACTGCAAAAGATCGTTCATCTGGTCCACAATTCCCAGATACAACAACAACCGGGCATCGTGCCCCTCAAATCCGGGAATTTTCAGCTGCAGCAACGCGGGAGCGTGGCTCAGGCAATAGCCGCAGACCATCAGGCCGAACTGGATCTTTGAGGCACGTTCCAGAAAATGTGCGGTGTCTCCGGCAACGGCGATGCTTGTGGGAATGAAAATGCACGCCAGAACAGGAATCATAATCGCAAAGACGACGTACCACTGAAAGCCCAGCACGCAATACTGCAGCGGCATGATGACGAAGAAGCTCCAGAACAGCGTGCGATGGTCCCCGCGGCGCGTGGGAACCAGGGTCAGGTATTCGCGCATCGCTAGAAAGGAAAGAATCCCGAACAGCACCAGCGAACCGATACGCCCCAGCACCAAAGAAAGCGCAAACACCACGCACATTTTCCACCAGGCAGCAATCTGGGCATTGAAGTTGTCGATGGTGGAGCGGCTGATATTCGAGTTGTGGCGTCGCTTGAGGGCGCGGCCGATGACGGTCAGAATCACCAGCAGGCAGAGCACCCCGCTAAAAAGGCACAGCAATATCGGATCGTGAATCGCCGTCATCATCAGGCCGGACCAATTCGGCGAAGGCTGCTGACAGCCTCGCGTGCGCGCTCCAGGAAGGCGTCCTTATTCTCGTGGGGTTCCACCTGGATGGGCTTGCCGAAAGTCAGCAGGCTCAACATGGGGACGGGAAGATATTCGCCTTTGGGCAAAATACGATTCATGTTTTCCAGATGAGCGGGAACTAACTCGACGTCAGGTCGCCGCAGGCCCAGGTGATAGAGACCGCCACGAAATTCGCCGACCTTTTCACCATTGCCACGCGTGCCTTCGGGAAAAAGAATGAGCGAGTTGCTTTCGCCGAGCGCCGCGGTCAGGTCTTCGATCATCGAGCGACCCACAAATCTGGCTTCGTCGTGGGATTTGGATTTGGCCACGGCGCCACGCTCCACCAGGACCGCTTTAAAAACATTCTCGGCCAAATAGCGGCGGACGGATGTCTCTTCCCAGTAGTCTCTCGCCGCGATGGGCCGCGTATGAGCGCGAATCTCCGAAGGCAATGCCGACCAAAGCACCACGAAATCCAGATGGCTGGTGTGATTCGCAAAGTAGATGCGCTGCCGCTCGTCCGGTTCGCAGCCCGCCCACTGCACCTGCACGCCGGTAATGCCGCGCGCGACTGCGGCCAGCAAGCTCGCTATCGGATGGATTCCTTCGCTCATGAAGCGTCGTGACCCTGTGGCTCGTGCGCGAGCATTCCATCGATCGCGCAAAACAGAACGTTAAGTAATGATTTCAGTGCGCAATTCACTGCCTTCGGCATAATGCTCCATCAGGCCAGTCATCCGCCGGCACCAGACTTCGAGCGGCTGTGGCCCGCCAAAGGAAATCAAAATGGCGGCGACATTTTCCGTCGAGGAAGTCACCATCGTTCGCTCGGAATCGCTGGTCGGACTTCCATGCGGACCCTCGGCATCGCAGAACACGGGCAGGTCTTCCAGGTTGAGTTCAAATTTTCCGATTCCCTTGTAGGTTTCACCGGAGCGGCCGATGCGAAAAACGATATCGCCCTGCACTTTGGCGAGGTCGTAAAGCCCAATGGGCAGCCGGCTCTCCACGGAAACGAGATTAATAATGTCCACGACGCAATTGATGCTTGGAAAGTGTTTTCCACTGATGATGCGGCGAAGGAGCGCCTCCGCTGATCCGCGATACCGCGCGGGATCCTTTCCGAGCGCCCGGTAACCGGCGCGCGCGGCGGAAATCACCGGTGCTTCCAGAATTGTCCGCGGATCGGCTTTTTTCAGGATGCCGGCTTCACACAAATCCATTTCGCCAAGAAGTTCGAGCGATGAATCACCGGTGTGCACATGCGCGGTGACACAGCCGAGCGCTACGGACCGGCATTTCTTCTTCAAACCGGGATCAATGGCAAGCTTCATGGCCGGGCGCTCCGGGGTTTCAGGCGCGCGCTGAAATGCCGCAAAAACGGCGCCTGGTGAATCACATCATATCCGGGAATCGCATCGCGCCGTCGCCACACGTCGAGAATCACCTCGACAACATATTCAATGTGGCTCTGCGTGTATACGCGGCGCGGAATCGCCAGGCGCACCAGGTCCATTCGCGCGTGCTCGCCAAACATCAGCGTGCCGATTTCGACCGAGCGGATGCCGCCTTCGAGATAGAGCTCATTCGCCAACGCCACGCCGGGAAATTGCGCGGGCGGAATATGCGGAAGAAATGCGCGCGCATCAAGATAAATCGCGTGTCCTCCCGGCGGCTGAACAATCGGCACGCCTTCCGCCGCGATATGATTCCCAAGAAATGCGGTGGAGGCGATGCGGTAGTGGAGGTAGTCCTCTTCCAGCGCTTCGTTCAGCCCAACCGCAATCGCTTCCAGATCGCGACCGGCAAGGCCGCCGTAGGTCGGGAATCCCTCCGTCAAAATCAGCAGATCCTTTTCCTGCTGGGCGATCGAATCGTCGTTCGTGCATAGGAAGCCGCCAATGTTCGCGAGGCCATCCTTTTTGGCGGACATTGTGCAACCGTCGGCGTAAGAAAACAGTTCACGTGCGATTTCCTTCGGTGATTTGCTGGCATAGCCCGGCTCGCGCAGTTTGATGAAATACGAGTTTTCTGCAAAGCGACAGGCGTCAATATAGAGAGGAATTCCATGCTTCTTGCAGATCTGCTTCACTTCGCGGATATTCGTCATCGAAACCGGCTGGCCGCCGCCCGAATTGTTCGTTACCGTCAGCATCACCAGCGGAATTTTCTTTGCTCCCTCGCGCTCGATCACCTCGGCAAGACGCGCGGTGTCCATATTCCCCTTGAATGGATGGAGTTGCGAAGGTTCTTTCGCCTCGGGAATCGGCAGATCCAGCGCCTGCGCGCCGACGAATTCGCAGTTGGCGCGTGTCGTGTCAAAATGCGTGTTGTTTGGAACAATGTCGCCCTTCTTGCACATCACATTGAAGAGGATGCGCTCTGCGGCGCGGCCCTGGTGCGTGGGAATCACATGGCGAAAACCGAAGATGGCCTGCACGGAATCGCGAAACCTCGCAAAGCTCGGCGATCCCGCATACGATTCGTCCCCGCGCATCATCGCCGCCCACTGCTCCGTTGACATGGCCGATGTGCCTGAGTCGGTCAGCAGGTCGATCAGAATGGCTTCCGATGGAACCAAAAAGAGGTTGCAGCCGGCGGCTTCGATCAACTGCTGGCGTTCTTCGCGCGAGGTGGTGCGGATGGGTTCAACGCTTTTGATCCGAAATGGCTCAATAATCGGGCGTTTAGGCATGCGTAAACGTGGACGCTCCTAGCAGACACTACCACAACTCGGAGCATTCATTCGGCAGTCGAATCGGATGCGGCGGCGCTTCGAGTCCAGACTTTCTTAGACTCCCCCAGGGAAGATTACTTTTTCAGGGAGCGGATGTAACTGACCAGGTTCTTCACCTGAAGTGACCGATGTTCCCCGGAAATTAGATGACGCAGGAAGATCCCGGGACTCCGGAGTTCTAACTTCGTAATATCGTATTCGTCTGAAAGGGCTTTTCCCGTCCAGCGATTTGGGCTGCCAGGGGCCGTAGCCCACTCTGCTCGATTCTCACAGCTTCTTCTCACATTCTGCCGAGCCAAGTTCAGCTACCAATGCTCACGTATGTGGGATATACTGTAGTTCCTGCCCGCCTTAGAGAAATAGACCCAAAACCCAGCTCAATTTAACTGCGAAGGAGCATTGCCATGAACAAGCTCTGGGTATCGCTCGTCGCCGGACTGCTGGTCGTCTCGACCACTCCGGCTTCCGACAACAAAAAAGAAGTGGAACGCGTCGAGAATTCCGGCACGGTGATTTCGGAAATCCTGGATATTCCGGAAGATATTCCGCAATCCTTGCTGGATAAGTCAGAGTGCGTCATCGTACTTCCCAGCGTTCTGAAAGCCGCCTTCATCGTTGGCGGCAGCTATGGCCGGGGCGTTATGACCTGCCGCACTGGCGAAAAATTCACCGGGCCGTGGGGCTCGCCGACGATGATTGCCCTTGAAGGAGGGAGCTTTGGACTGCAGATTGGCGGGCAGGCGACGGACTTCGTTCTCCTGCTCATGAGCCAGCGCAGCGCCGAAAGCGTGCTGTCCACGAAGGTAAAGCTCGGTGCGGATGCCTCCGCGGCCGCCGGACCGAAGGGCAGGGACGCCTCCGCTGAGACCGACGCCTCGATGAGGGCGGAAATCCTCAGCTATTCGCGTGCCCGCGGTGTTTTCGCCGGCATTTCCCTTGAAGGCTCAACGCTGCGTCCCGACAACGATGCCAACGCCAAACTCTATGGCAGTGAAGTCCCGGCGAAGGACATCGTCCTCAAGGGGGCCGTGCAGCCGCCGGTATGCGCCCAGAAGCTGCTCGCCACGCTGAACCATAAGTCGCCGAAGAGCGCGTCCGGCGACTAGTCGCAGTAGCTAGCGCAGAGTGACGCCGTCCTAACGAAGGGCGCGCTTCAACGGGAGTAATTTCCCCGGCGGTTTGTATCCATCTCCGTGGGAACCGCAATGGAGCGCGCCCCATTTCCTCCGACCGCGCGCACTGCAAAAAAGTGATTGTCGGTGGAAACCCCCTTCAAAACCGCCTGCGTTCCCGTGGTAACAAACTCATAAACCTGCCAGCGAGCCTCTGTCGTCTCGCGCCACAGAATCTCAATACCCGCGCGCTGCGGATCGTCCTCTGCCGACCAGGATATTTTTGCGTCCGGCGTCACTGCGCCTGCAAGTGTCGCCTGAGTGGGGGGCGCCGGGGACATCGCCAGTTGCCGCAGGACCTCGGCATTGTCGCGGGCCACGTCTCCCATGAACCGAAAATCCAGGTATTTTTCCAGATCGCCATACTCCAAACCGTTCTCCGTGCGCGGTGTCTGGTGCTGCTGAGTGTACTCTTCCAGCGGTTCGGTGAAGCGCACCGCCGGGATGTCCGCCTTGTAAAAAGGATAGTGATCGCCGCCTCGGCCAAAACGATCCAGGCGGAAGATCATCCGGATCGCCGCGCGTCCGTCAATCTCTTCAATCGCGCGGGCCAGTTCTCGTGAAGACGAGTCACTATCATCAATCCCTCCGTTTCCAGAGAAAACCCGCACCCGATGAGGCCCGCCCGGAGCCCGGTCAGCGCCCACAATGTCGTCGTCGAGCATTCCGCCGACGGTATAGCCTTGCTGTTTCAGCCATTCCACAAGGTGCGTGCTGCCCAGAAGGCCCTGTTCTTCACCCGAAACGGCGGCGAACAAAAGGGTTGCGCGAAACGCTGTGTGCCCGCTTGCGGCAAGTTTGCTCAGCAGGCGCGCGCATTCCACGCTCACGGCCGTTCCCGAGGCGTCGTCATCCGCGCCGGGTGCGTCCAGTTTCGGGTCCATTTCGTCGGACGGCCTCGAATCCATGTGCCCGGATACGACAAACACGGTCTTCAGAAAATTCGGGTCCGTGCCGGGAAGAATGGCATACACATTTTCCATTGGCGTGGGAACTCCAGAGGTTCGCTTGGACGTGGCTTCGAACTTGTCCACTACCACCTGTAGCCGCCCGCCAGAATCCTTTGCAATTTCACCCAACCGCGCAACCACCTGATCGCGTCCGCAACCGACTCCGCGTTTCGGATCTGTCCACGAAGAGATCGTCAGCCGAGTCCCGCAAGCGACCATTTGATGGATCAGCGCCCGCATGGATTTTTCGTCCACCGACTGCCGGGAAATCGCGCCCGCTGGCCGCGGAAGTAATTTCGGTTGCGGCTTTCCATGCAACGGCTCGGCCGGATCGCGCGGCACAACCTGCTGCGGAAAACTTGGGATCGCCAACAACCCGGCCACAATCAAGGCCGCGGCGCACCATTTCCAAACAGACTCGCGAATTGCAGTTTGAAGAATTTTCACGGAGGGTTCCCTTTGGTGAATTGGCTTGCACTCGAAGAAAGTATTCTAGCCCGAATCGGACATCAATGAGTTCGGTGACTCTCGGCACAGGATTATGCCGATGCTCTCACACTCGTCTCGCAAGTTGCGCCTTCAACCAGTTCATCACTAGCTTTCCAGTTTCCGCTCCAGCACCCATATGCCCGCCTTCGGGGTAAACGCGCGCAGACTTCGGCTCGCCACTCTCCAGCAGCAGGTAAAGGTCTTCAATCGTGATCCAGGGTGGCAAGAACGAAAATCTTGGGAAGGATTTGGATCACTTTGAGTTACTGGTCAGTTTGCCGCAGCATTCAGGGCGTTCGGGCAAGGCGGTGCGATCCCAGCCGCCGCCCAGGGCCTGAACCAGCGTGACTGCGTCTACCATGCGGCGGCCGAGAATGTTTACCGCAGCAAGTTCATCCGACAGAGCCGCACTTTGAGCGGTTGTCACTTCCAGGTAACTCGTGACGCCACCCACGTAGCGTGTGTTGGCGAGTTCCAAGTATCTTCGGGCTGCGACAACAGCCTTATTCTGAACCTGCGCTTCGTTCTCGAGGATTCGCAGAGCAGCGACGTTGTCCTCGACTTGCTGAAAACCTGTCAAGACCGTTTCGCGGTAGTTGGCCACGGTTTGATCGTAGAAGGCTATGGCTTGGTCCATGTTCGCCCGGCGGCGACCCGCATCAAAAAGGGGCATTATTGCCGAACCGCCCGCCGACCAGAGTATGCTCGGGCCAGAAATAAGCGTGGTAATTACCCCACTCTCAAAACCACCTGTCGCTCCCAGACTTATGGTCGGATAATACGCCGCCTTGGCCACGCCGATTTGCGCGTTGGCGGCCGCCATGCGTCTTTCTGCCGCCGCAATGTCCGGACGGCGCTCAAGCAACTCTGAGGGTAGACCTGGGGGAATAGGAGGAGGAGGCGCCGTGAGTGGCAGAGCAGCCAGACTGAATTCGGCAGGAGGCTTCCCAATCAGAATCGCCACTGCATGTTCGAATTGCGCGCGGGCGACTCCAACATCGATTGCCTGTGCGCGAGTTGTCTCGAGTTGGGTTCTGGCCTGCTCGACTTCCAGCTCAGAAGCGATGCCTCCGGCAAACCGGCTCTCGATCAAGTCCAGGGCCTGCGCGTACTGCGTTACGGTCGAATTCAGAAGCTGCTCCTCAGCGTCAAGTGTGCGGGCCTGGAAATAGTCCAAAGCCAGCTGGGCATGCATAGAAAGATTCACGGTTGCGAGGTCCGCGGCACTAGCCTGTGCTTGCTCGCGATAGGACTCAACGGTGCGGCGCACACGTCCCCAGACGTCGACTTCGTAAGACAATTCCAAAGGAATTTGATAGTCGTTGTAGGTAAGTCCATTGGCGACGACACTCGCAGGCCGGTGGTCGGAGATTCTGTTTCGGGTCGCGCTCGCACTCCCGTCGATCGTGGGAAAGTAAGCGGCCCGGTTATAACGGAGAACCGCTCGAGCTTGAGTGTATTGGGCCTCAGCCGCCTTCAAGTTTTGGTTGGAGACGTTGACCTGCAATTCGAGAGCGTTCAGTTGAGGGTCCTGAAACATCTCCCACCAGTTGCCGCCGAGATTCTGTTCGTTCGGCTGGGCCTGTTTCCAATTGCCCGCCTCTTTGTAGGCGGGCGGAATTTCCGCTGCTGGGCGCTGATATTTTGGACCAACCGTGCATCCGCAGATCTGGAGCATGACTATTGCCGGCAGAACTATGAGCCAGAGTGTTCGCCGCGACTTCTCAACCAAGGCTCTGTTTCGATGCCGGCTCACTTGATGTCCCCCGGCAACGTTGCCTGAACAATTTGGACCGCCTGTCCGTGAAGGATGGAATCGGGTGGATTAATAATGATCTGATCGTCCGGCTTGAGCCCGGAGACGATCTCGATCTGATTGCCGAAATCGTGCCCGGGGGTCACGGCAGTGAGCGCGACCTTTCCGTCTTTCACAACGCCGACTCGCAAGCCCTCTGACCGGAAGATCAAGGTATTGACTGGAATCAGCAGGGTCGAGGCCGCGGTCGGGACCGCCAAATGAACCTCTGCATACGAGCCCGTGAGCAGGGTGCCCGTAGGATTGTTCACATCGATTTCAATGAGCAGGGTGCGAGTGGTCACATTGATGGCGTCAGCCGTACGCACCAGTTTTCCCTGAAATTTGCGCTCCGGAAACTCGGCGAGAGAGATATCTGCTGTCATGCCGACCTTCATCCCTCGCGAATATTCTTCCGGGACGTTTACGTAAACGCGCAATGTTCCTGGTTGGGCGATGTGGAAGAGATCCGTCTTTACATTGGCATTGCTACCGGAGTTGATCAGGTCACCGATGTCGGTGTTTCGCGCAGTGATAACGCCGTCGAAAGGCGCGTAAATCCTTTCAAATGAGACCAGAGCTGTGTATTGGTCTACGGCAGCCTGGTCCGATTCGACGATTGCATTATTCGCGTTGTATGTACCGACAGCATTATCGACGTCCTGTTGCGATACAGCATTGCTTTTTAAAAGCCCCTGATACCGAGACTTGGTGATTCTAGCCAGATCGAGATTTGCCTTCGCGGTTAACAGATTGCTGCGTGCTTGCTGGAGTTGCTGATCGAGTTCCGGGGTTTCAATAACCGCAAGCAATTGTCCCTGTTTGACATGCGCTCCGATGTCGAAATACCACTTCTTTAGATAGCCGTTGGTTCGCGCATAGATCGGTGAGGTGATGAACGGTTGGACATTTCCAGGAAGGATGATCTCTTGCGCGGGCGCGGTTCGTTTTGGCGAAACGACAGACACTGCGGTGAGAGCCACTTTCGCCGTCTCGGCCGTCAGCTTCGTGCGGGCCTTGACGCGGGAGCGGATTCCGAATGCCAAGAGGGCGCCAACAACGATCAATATGATCGCCAGTGACAGCCATGGCCTGAGGGAACGTTTCACTCCTCTCGCATCATTCCGTGAGGGTGTTTGTTCGGCGAATTGTCTTCTATCTTCATTTTGCGGCGACATAATAACTCCACGGGGCTTTGTGCCTACTGCTTGTTTCCGATAGGGGCCGAATGCTGGCGTGCACCCTGCAGAACACTGAAAAATGCAGGGACAAAAAACAGTGTTGAAACCGTCGCAAAAAGCAGCCCGCCGATGACGGCCCGCCCGAGCGGGGCATTTTGTTCGCCACCATCACCCAGTCCAAGGGCCATTGGCACCATGCCAATGATCATGGCCAGAGCTGTCATCAGCACAGGCCGAAAGCGGGTGAAGCCTGCTTCGAGCGCGGCACTGATGGAATCTTTTCCTTCTGCCATTTGTTCTGTGGCAAAACTCACGACCAATATGCTGTTTGAGGTGGCGACGCCCATGCACATGATGGCGCCCATAAGTGCCGGCACACTCAGGGTCGTGTGAGTGATAAACAAAAACCACGCAATGCCGGCGAGTGCTGCGGGCAGCGCGGAAATCATGATGAAAGGATCCAGCCAGGACTGAAAGTTGACTACGATCAACAGGTACACGAGCACAATCGAGAATGCCAGTCCGCTCAGAAGGCCGACATAGGAGGCTCGCATCGTCTGAACCTGTCCACGGACAACGACTCGAGAACCGCGCGGCAGTTGCTGGCGTGTGGCGTCAATGATCGTGTAAATGTCGCCGGCTACCCCGCCCAGGTCGCGTCCCGTGGCGGTGCCGAAAATGTCAATTACCGGCGCAACGTTGTAATGAGAAACCACCGCCATGCCCGCTCCCCGTTCGAGCGATACAAGACTGGCCATCAGCGATGGCGGAGCCGTGGGGTCTGTGCCCGTGATCGGAATGTTCTCTACACCCTGCAATGTGTCCGTGCGATATTGCGGCGTCTGCGTCGCGATTTGATAGCTGACCCGATTTTTCGGGTCAACCCAAAAGGTGGGTGAAGTTTGGAAGCTGCCGCTCAACGACACCAGGAGATTCTGCGCAATGTCGTGCGCCGTAAACCCAAGCTCTTCTGCCTTCGTACGCTCGACCCTGAGCCGGAGATACGGCTCATCGAAGGGCTGCTGGATTCGCAGATCTGCCGTTCCCGTAACCGACTTCATTTTCTCGAGCAGGTTACTTGCATAAAGCCGATTGCCTTCCAAGTCGTTTCCGACCACCTGCACATCGATCGGTGCTGGTAAGCCGAAATTCAGGATCTGGCTGACCATGTCAGCCGGCAAAAAGGCGAAAGTCACACCAGGGAATTGTTTTGGGAGTGTGAGACGAAGCTGGTGAATATAGTCGTCTGTAGGACGGTGATTGGCGGACAAAGTCACAAGAATATCGGCATCCGATGTCCCAACCGGAGCCGAATTACTGTAAGAGAGATTGATGCCGCTGTAAGGCAGGCCGATGTTGTCGATGACGTTCTGAACTTCGCTCGCCGGAATGTGGTCTCGAATCGATTGTTCGACTTGATCGCAAAGGTTAGCGGTTTCCTCAATGCGCATTCCGGTGGGGGCGCGCACGTGAAGTTTAAAAGTGCCGCTGTCAACGCTTGGGAAGAAGTCCTGGCCTAACCAAGGGATCAAAATCGCCAGTGAACCAAGGCAGCTGGCGAAGAACACAATCAGAAAAAGCCGCCGGTGATGGAGACAACTCCCGAGCAGCCCGTGATAGCTTTCACGGAATCCTTCAAAGGCCGCCTCAAAACGCTTTTGAAGCCGAATCAGGGGGTTGCGGCTGACGGCACCTTCATCCGTGTGATCTCCCCGCAAGAGGTACTTGGCCATTGTCGGGACGATCGTTCGGGAAAGCAGGTAAGAAGCCAGCATTGCGAAAACCACTGCTTCTGCCAGCGGAACAAATAAGTACCGGGCAACGCCGGAGAGCAGGAACATCGGAGCAAACACAATACAGATAGAAAGCGTGGACACGAAGGCGGGAGTCGCTATTTGCGAGGCACTTTCGAGGACAACTGTGTCCATATCCTTGTCCGGTTCGGCCTCGCGATTTCGATTTATGTTTTCGACCTCGACCGTGGCATCGTCCACCAGGATGCCAACAGCCAAAGCGAGTCCGCCTAGCGTCATGATATTGATCGTTTCTCCGATCGCACTGAACACAATGATGGAACTCAGAATCGCCAGTGGGATCGAGGTCGCGATAATGATGGTGCTTCGCCAACTGCCCAGAAAAACGAGGATCATAAAGGCGGTGAGGCACGCAGCAATCAGCGTTTCCCTTACCACTCCACTGATTGCGCCACGAACAAAAATTGATTGATCGGCCAAAGGTGAAATCTCGAGCTGAGGAGGCACGGTCGTCTTGATTTGAGGTAAAAGGGTCTTGAGGCCAGAGATCACGTTCAGCGTCGACGCATTTCCCGCCTTTTGGATTGTCAGCAATACCGAGCGTTGCCCGTTGACGCGCACGATATTCGTTTGCGGTGGAAAGCCGTCGCGTACCCAAGCGACATCTTTGATATAGATAGTCGTACCGCCAATGGTCTTGATCGGGATCCGGTTCAGGTCCTCAATCGTCTGTGGCGCTGCATTGGGAATGGAAACGTCATATTCCCTCGATCCGATCTTGGAGGTGCCGGTGGGCAGGATTAGATTTTGAACGGTGATCGCATTGACTACGTCCAGCGCGGACAAACCCTTCGACTGCAACGCCGTCGTATTCAGATCCACCTGCACCTGGCGTTGCTTTCCTCCATAGGGATAGGGCACGGAAGCGCCAGGCACTGTGATGAGCTGCGTCCGAATGAAATTCAGCCCGTAGTCGTTGAGTTCTTGCTCTGACAGATTTTGTCCCGACAGAGCCAACTCGAGGACGGGCACGCTCGATGCGCTATAGGCAAGAATGAGTGGCGGTGTCGTTCCCGCGGGCAGCTGCTTGAGTTGGGTCTGGGAAACAGCCGTGATCTGCGCAATGCCCTGTTGGAGGTTCGCGGTGGGTTGCAGGAACACCTTAACAACAGCAATTCCGTACAGCGACTGCGATTCGATGTGCTCGATGTTGTCAACGGTGGTCGTAAGCGCCCGCTCCGTGATGCTAACGACGCGGTCGGCCATGTCCTCAGGTACTAAACCGTTGTAAGTCCAGATAATGCTGACGACAGGGATATCGATGTTCGGGAAGATGTCCGTGGGAGTGTGAAAGATCGACAGCGTGCCCAGGAGCAAAATCAGGACCGCCATCACGGCGAACGTGTACGGCCGACTGAGTGCGATTCTAACAATCCACATGATTCAAGTCCCAGCTCGTTCCATCCAGCTTGGCCGGACTCCTCCACCAAATCGACCTCATGGCCTGTGCTTCGGAGTCTTGGCATCGAGGGTGGAGATCAGTTGTTCAGCTGCTGGAGGTACGCGGACGGTTCCGGATAGAACAATGTGCCTTGCGGGAATTTCCTTGCCGTACAAACGCCGGTTGTCGCCATTGTCCGGACGGATCGTGGACCCTTCCAGAGAGACTCCAGCAAACAGCCCACGAGCCCTCGAGTAGGTCAAGATTTCAGCCCGTAGAGTGGCATCTGTTTCGGCAGAGGCATCGCGGCCAACCGGCCCGGCAGCCGCGGAAGCGTCTCCGCCCAACTTGACCTTGCTGGCGAGAATGCCCCTCGCGCCACTTTCATTCATAACGAGCAAGACAAAATCTGTGGCTTCTCCACCTAACTGAAAGCCGACGCTTCCACCTTCGAGGGCCATCATCGTGGGAGCGCCCCAAGGTCCCCGGAAGTCTTCCCCTCTGCGGCACGACATGGCGCCCCGCCCGTAGCTTGCACCAACGATGAATGCGGCCTTTAGAACGGAGGGAAAGACAACGACGCAATCCGCCTTGTCGAGCAAGTCTTGCGGAATGTTGTCAGCAACGTCGAGAATCTCTTTCAAGACAGTCCCGCAATTTCTCAATCTATCGTCATCTTTAACTTGGTCGGTAGCGTTCGCCACTTCAGTGAAGAGCGGTAAAGCAGCCAAGAGAATGCTGGTCAGACAGGGCAACAACTTTCGCATTTGATTTCTCCTCAGAGTAGTGTTTTTCTTGCCTCTGACCCGGAACGATGCAGCCCGGTTGCCACAGTGAAGACTGAGCGGGAGTTTTCAGCAAGTGGTTGAAAAACAAGAGCCCTTTGGCCAGGCGGAGGAAACGTTACGTGAGTGCTACGCTCGGAAGAGTCCAGCGAACTAGATGGCTGTCAGCACATTGACACGACAAGCTTCAAGCGGAGATCGACTTCCCGAAATAGGTAAAGTGAATCTGAACTGGACGCGTCTGGACAACACGTGGACCTATACAAACCAGACTATTGAGCGGAAGTCCCAAGGAACTTGTAAATGAATGGGTTTGAAGGTTTGCCGATGTAGTTTTGATGGAAACGTGGGGACTCAGAGAGACACGCCTTCGCATACGCTTGTCAGGAGCGCGAAAGTGTTAGTGGCCTTGGCCTGGTCGGCCGAGCGAATATCCCCGAGCTAGCCGAAGCTAGATCCTCTGCCTAGTCTGCTTCGTGCCAGCTGGAATCCGGGTCATAGGCGGTCATCGTTTGTGCAAGCGTTGTGGTGTTGGGGCCAAGGTCCTTTTCGTAAATGGCTCCCGATTCATCGACGATGAAAGTCATCACACCTGAGGAGCGGTATTCCGCCGGGTATGCAACGAAAGCAACACCTCCGGTCATCTTGCCGTCGATGATGTAACTCTTGGCCCCACCCACTGCGTGCGGTCCCTGGCTTGTAAGAATCCGGAAAAAATAACCGTCAAACGGAAGTGGATTGCCAGCTTGATCCTTTGCGTCTTCTTCGTGCGCATACGCGATGAGCGGGTCGATGGGGCTATCAAACTCGTTGTAAGCACCGTACCAGTACAGGCCATTGTGTCGGCCTTTATCGCTGACCAGTTTCTGGGCAAACTGCCCGGAAAGCTTACCGAGCGGGCGGTCGAAATACTCCCTTTGGGCTTCGACCAACTGGCGGCACGCTTCCATGGCGGCAAGTTCATTTCTCCCTGTGCGCCGGAACACGATCTCCTCTTTTCCTCGGTCAGTGTCAAAAAACCACGAACCGTGATTGTTCACTAGGGGGATCGGAAACGGCCAGTTTTCAGCTCCGATAACCAGCGTTACAGTTCCGTTCGGCTCTCTGACGAATCGATGCATTTCCCCGTATTTGACGACAAAATTCTCGTGACCATCCGCATCTTCGTTGGGATCCCCGGACGACAGCACGTCCTTCCCGGCTGGTCCGAGAACGCTCAAAGTTGAACGAGACTGTGCGCCCTCTGCCTGCATTGCGGCGAAAAGAGCGCTGCCGGCATCTTCGGGTGACGCAAAGGTCCGCTGTCCGGGTTGCTGCGCGAACAGGGGCGCAAACGAGCATCCCAACGAAAGTGCCAGTAATAGTGCCGCCGCGAACCGGGCAAACGTCTTGCTTTCGACGTGGAAGAAATTTGGAATTCTTTGCAGCATGGTGTTTTTCTCCGTTTTGAAATTCTTTATCGGTCTACACGCGAATAAATTGATCACCTAGCGCCGTCCGCCACCGCCGTGGCCTCCATGGAAGCCGCCACCTCCAAAGCTCGACCGTCCGCGAGAGGAAAATCCTCGGACACTTCCGCCGTGACCAAAGCCGCTGAACGCCCCGGAATGCATTCCTGACTGCCCGTGAAAGCCCGAACCCCCGTGAAACGCGTTGCTGTGGCCGAAATTACCGTGGCCGGAGTTGCCGTGGCCGAAATCACCGTGATGGAACCCCTCGTGGCCGAACTCGTGGCTGTGCGAGACGAAGGCGTGATGGTCGAAGAACGCTCGCCGGCCATGCCAGTCATAGCCCCAGTGGCCCCAGCCCCATCCAAATCCTCCGAAGAAGCCGATTCCAAATCCAACCCCAAAGGAAAGCCCAACGCCGCTCCAAAAAATACCGGGGACGGGATACCACCCCGGGTAGGCGACGATAGGAGCACCGTACACTAACCAAGGATCATAAGCAGGGACGTAGACCACCTGAGGGTCGGCCGGTTCGATGACAATCGTGCTGCCTTGCGTTGTTACCTTCTCCTGTTCGCTGCTATTCAGATGGCCAGTGTTCTCGGCTTGGCGACGCAACGTCTGGACCGCATTGGTCACATCGTCCGGCTCGCTCGCATACGCCTCGCCGAGGGACGAAGTCCAAGAGAGGTTCTTGTCCATATTTTCGAGAACCGACGGGAACTGAGCGATCGCCTTTACGCTGGGATCCCAGTCTTGTTTATCGACTTCTTTGGCTAGCTCTTCGCCTTTGAGGTTGGAATGCCTTTGCATCCAGCGGTCTGCCTCGACGATCTGAGTTGGATACGTCGAAGCGGCTAAAATCTGCGCCACTAAAGCGTCCGGATATAAGGCGATGGGCGCGACGAGTTGCTGCAACTCTTGAGTTGAAAGTTTAACCCCTGGGGCCGCGGCTTGTTCACCGGCTTGGCTGGCGGGACTGTACGAGTCCGCTTGCGCGGTGAATTCCACAAGGAAGCCGCAGAGAAGCAGGCGCAAAACCTGTTTGAACAAATTCATGACAAATTCTCCAGTACATCATCAAGATCTTTTCGTTGCTCGAAGCCTGGCTTCCAGAATGTCAGAATGCCTGGCCACGCAATGCTCCGGGCGGGATACCATTGTGGCGGGCCAAGTCTTCCAGTGCGGCGAGCTCCGCTTGCGCTTTGTTCACACGCTGCTGAAGGATATCGATGCCGGCATCGGGAGTTACGCCTACGCCGTCGTAATCGAGACTTATTCCCCCCGTCGTTTCCTTCAGACTTCGGGCATCGTCAGCGGCCAGCTGATACTCGCGGAGCTGAGCCTGTCTGTGTTCAAGCTCATCCGTTAGCTTCATTGCCTCCGCGGCATACGACTCCAGGTCCTGGGTCTCCACGTACGGTCCAGGCGCAGATGCCCACGTTGGCCTTTCTTCGTCGACTTGGCCCACGATGCTAATCAGGCCGAGACCGTGGAGTTTTTCGAAATCGTCGTTCGTCCAGACCACCGGTCCCTGGCGGTCCGTCCCAACGTGCGGCCCATTGGCCGCACGTAAAGGAATGGCTACAACAAGTAGCGCCAAACTAGTGGCGGCAGGCAGATGGCGGGTCATGGGGGACTCCGCTACTTTGAAGACCCTGGAGGGAACTTCTTGAACATCTTCTCCACGCCCTTATCCAGGTTCTTGATGTTCTTGTTGGAGTTGGTGGAGAGCGTGTCGCTCGAACTGGCTCTCCATACGAGCTGCTTCGTCTTCGCGTCGTACAGATCCACGACCAAGGTGCCAACCTTATATGTATCCGTTGTGGTCGTCGCCTCTCCAAAACCTCCGCCGCCGAACCGTCTCCAGCCCCAGCCTCCTCCAAACCCGTCGTAAAACGTATTCAAGGTTTGCTGATTCTGCGTCATCTCGAGGGCTATGACTGAAACATCGCCACCCGAATCCACTTGGGTCCAGCCTTTTGCTGCCAAGGCGGCGTTCACGGCAGTTTTGATTCGGTCGACGTCCAGGGCGTCTTTCGTCTTAACTTGTTCCCAGGAGTAGGTCTTGTATTGTCCGAAGTTGGCGCTGCGATCGTAATCGGTCTTCACCTGCTGTGCTGACGACGCGCTTGCGAACAAAACCATCATTCCCACCAAAACGAACATCACTCTTTTCAATTTCATCTTTTCTCCTCTTTCAACATTCCGCGATATAACTTCCAGCGCGAGAAAGAAAGGCCCGCTCGCGCTCGGGGCGTTGTTGTTTCAGTTGACCGTTAGTTTCCCTGTTGTCCCTGGTGATGTGCCGGTATGTGTGTCTGGGCTTCCGTTGTTGCTTGCTTGATCTTCTTTTCGTAGCTCGACTTGGACACCTCGCTCCCGCTTGGGTTGCCTTCGTCAAACACCTTCGCAAGGAAGTAGCGATTCCCGTATTTGTTGAAGATCAATTCGCTCTTGGCCGGCGTGGAATTGGCCTCTGCGTCTTGGACTTCAAACAGAGCGGAAATGGAGCCGTCCGCGCTGGTGATTTCCATGATCGTCAGGTCGGAGTTGTCGAGCATGTGAATGATGTAATTGCCCGCCGGAAGTTTGGTGTTCCCTGCATGGAACTGAAATGGGATGTTGACTTCAAGATTTCCGATGATTTGCGCGGATGCTTTGTTCGGACAAACCATCAGTGCAAAAAGTACGGCGATCAATAACGACAGCCAGTGGTGCCGTTTGGTCCCCTGCTGATTCACATGATCCTTGTCGATGGTTTCAATAACCATAGTGATTCCTCCCTATCTGTGCCGTCAAAAAGAGTTCGGTGCCCCCAACAGCACAACTGGAGAATGCAACACAGTTGCCAACCATATTGAGTGTGTAAGTGACAGGGAATAAAAGCCGACTGCAAGCGAAGGTGAGGTGTGGAATGCCAGCATGCTAGACGCAATGTCTCAATGCCGACAGCGAGAGGAAGCTATTTGTTTGATTGTGTATTGAACAGGTTTTCAAACATGGCGTCTTCGTTCTCGGCCGGGACGTCCGAAGAATCAGATTTGCCTGTCAGAGCGACTGTCATTCATCCAGAAATCGATCCAAGCGGCTGACAGCGGGTTTCAGTAATCTCTATTTCCGGCCCGCCCCTGGCCTTGTTCGCGAGACGCCAGATCTGTTATGCCGAAAGGGGATCCTTGTTGGTGCGTGAGATGCCGAGCTTTTGCATGCGGAAGTAAAGCGTAGACCTCTTGATTCCCAAACGTGCGGCCGCCCCATTCGGGCCGGCAACAACCCAGCGGGTTTGCTCCAGAGCCTTGCGAATATGGTCTCGCTCCGCGTCTTCGAGCGTAATCGCCCCGACGGATTGCACTTCGGCGGCATTCGTCAAGCTCGCGAGAGGAGGTTGCAGGATGTCGCCAGAAGTGACGATTACGCTGCGCTCGATGAAATTCTGTAGCTCGCGAATGTTCCCCGGCCACGGATACGAGACGAGGGCAGACATCGTTTCAGGGGGAATGCGTTCAATTTGCTTGTTCATCCGGCCGGCATAAATCTCGACATAATGTTTGACCAGCGCCGGAATGTCTTCCCGGCGCTCTCGCAACGGTGGCAGCGGGATCGGAAACACATTCAGCCGGTAGTAAAGGTCGCTGCGAAATTCGTTCCGCTTCACCATTTCGACCAAATTTCGATGGGTGGCAGCTACCAGACGAACGTCCACTCGATGAGTCCGAGTTCCGCCCAAGCGTTCAAACTCCTGCTCCTGCAGGACTCGCAGCAATTTGGGCTGAAGCGCCAACGGAATATCTCCCACCTCGTCCAGGAAGAGTGTTCCCTTGTCGGCCAATTCGAAACGACCAACCTTTTGGGCGACAGCGCCAGTAAAAGCGCCTTTCTCATGGCCAAAAAGCTCGCTTTCCAGAAGGTCGAACGGAATGGCAGCGCAATTCAGCTTTATGAACGGACGCCCGACCCGTGAACTCAAGTCGTGAATAGCGTGGGCGATAAGTTCCTTGCCAGTACCAGTTTCTCCCTGGATAAGAGCGGTGGAACCCGTGGGCGCGACGCGTTGGACTTGTTCGAGCACCGATTCCAGGGCAGGGCTGTTGCCTATAATCTGCTCGAATCTGTGCGGATTACCGTCCCGGTCGGGGGATCCGAATCTTGCAACAGCTCCCACGGAAAACCTCCTTGCGCAACCTGATGCTCACTCTTAGCTGGGGGATTGGCTTTCCAGAGCCGCTCGAACACTATCGAGCAGGACTTCGTTGTCGAACGGTTTTGACAGAAATTCCACAGCGCCTTCTCTCCGCGCCTGCAATCGCATTTTTTCGTCGCCATG
>Ga0210410_10000189_pt1 | contig 88730 bp, 74 predicted proteins | sample IncBWC4MmetaG_FD_161058 | JGI IMG/M metagenome (GOLD analysis project Ga0210410, IMG submission 161058) | Forest soil microbial communities from Barre Woods Harvard Forest LTER site, Petersham, Massachusetts, United States - Inc-BW-C-4-M | ecosystem: Environmental > Terrestrial > Soil >... | reverse complement strand
TAATCGTCCGTTCGGCTTAATCATAAAACTTACTCAAGCCGTCGTTTCGCAACGACAGCTCTTGTAGGGATCGCCCTCACCGGCGGTCCGCTTGAGAAGAGTTCATTGCAGGCTGGTTTCTAGACCACTCTGCAACGTCTTGTAGCACACAGTAATTGTTCGGCAGCGGGCCGAACTTGTATCGCCAGCCAAGACTGTTGTCGCCATCGCGGAATTGGTTTCATCGCGATGGTGCCGATTTTCAGCCAGATGTTTTTAACTCCTGGCAACGATTTTCCGGTGGTCATACCGCGAGGGTCACACCCGTTCCCATCCCGAACACGGAAGTTAAGCCTCGCCGGGCCGATGATACTGCACGGGTAACTGTGTGGGAACGTAGGTCGCCGCCGGGATAAAATCCAAAGGCCCCGAACTCAGGTTCGGGGCCTTTTCCTTGTGTGCCGAGCATGTCCGACAGCTAGGAGGTGTAAGTCCTCTTCACAACGTGATGGACGTGAAGTGATAGCGAAGCGCAAGGGTGAAATAACACTCGCCGCGAGGCGGGGCCTGAAAGCCCCACAAGATGAACGGCGTGGTCAAGACGTATCATGTTCGCGGGCAAAAAGCGCTGACCGACAGAAATCAGCTGAAACAGTTCACGACCGACTGATTGTGCCGCGAATGTAGTAGCCCCGACCATGTGGGGGCCACTTTTCTCTTCATTCCTAATGTAGCGCTGATCTTTTAAGTCAGCCCGCTGCTTGAGCGGCCTGTTTTGTTTCCTCGGCCCCACCTTACGACAAACTAGTTGTCTGGGTTCGCAGTGCCGCTAACAGAGACGGTCTCCTGCGCGCCAGAGCTTTCGGTAACAATCAGCGTGCTGGCGAAGGTGCCATAGGCGGTCGGCCGGAAAGTTACAGTCACGCTGCAAGTTGCGCCTACCGCCAGGATAGGTCCGCAAGTGTTCCCCTCCGTGAGAGAGGGATCACCGTTCATCTTGATCCCCGCGATTCCCACGGAGGCGCCGCTGGTGTTAGTGACAGTAACAGCTTGGCTGGCGCTATCGCCGATAGTGTAGCCGGAGAAATTGAGCGTTGCCGGCGACAAGCTAAGGTGGCGCGGCAGGCGTCCTGTTCCCGAGAGTTTTACGGCCTGCGATGTACCCAGGTCGTTTGAGTCGTCTTTAAGCGTCAATAGCCCGGTCGCCGCACCCACGGCCTTGGGCGCAAAGGATACACTCGCCGCGCAGATTGCTCCAGCCGCAAGGCTGCTCGCGCAATTGTTTGTCTCCGTAAAATTGCCACTCACCGAAATCCCGGTAAAGTCCAGCCGGCTGCCCCCGAAGTTGGAGATTGTGACGGATTGGGGATTGCTCTTGGTTCCGATATCCTGGTCGGCAAACGTCAACGTTGCCGGTGAATAACTGAGTGCGGAGGGACGTGGACTCGGCAACGGTATGAGAGTCGTTCCGAAGACGTAAGAGGGACCATAACCCTGGGTCAACGCGCTGGCGGAAGCCAGAACCCCCGTCATGTTGTCCACAATCCTCACTCCGCCCCCTCCTAGAAGGACCATTCCACTCGAATCCACGACAATGCTGTTCGGCGTACCACCGCCCACGTAGAGCGTCGTCCAATTGGCCCCCGTCATATCATCGACGCGAATCACCGCCGACTGATACGCCGCATCGGCGATGTAAATCTTGCCCGCATGGTCGACTGCAACCGCGATTGGAGATGCGAAGGAATAGATGTAGCCGTTGATCGCCGGGGACTGCGTCAACGTAGTCCTGTTAGTCCCCTTCAGATCGTCCATGCGAACAATTCCCCTGTTTCCAGGGTCCGCCGCATAAATCCGTCCGCTCGCGTCAAAGGCGACCGGAGAGACGTACTGCGTCAGTCCGCTCATGGTTGTCCAATTCGTGCCGTGCATGTCGTCCATCCGCACCAGCCGGTTGTTGCCCGCGTCCATCACATAAATCCTGCCGTGGGAATCGATGCTGACGGCGAACGGATTCATGAACTGGTCGACACCGGAACCATACGTGCCGAAGCTAGTCCAGTTCGTGCCGTGCATATCGTCGATGCGCACAACGCGGCCGTTGTAAGCATCGGCGATGTATATTCTGTGTGTGGAGTCCAGCGCAATGCCGGTCGAGCCGTAAAACTGCCCGACACCACTGCCTTGCGTTCCATACGTGATCAGGTTCGTCCCGTTCAGGTCGTCCGAGCGGAGAATTTGCCCGCTATTTGCGAAATAGAACGGCGTGTAGGCGGAATTATAGGCTGTGGTTCCCTTGGCTGCGGCGCCGCTCGTTCCGAATCCCTGGATGGTCACGCCGTTGATCTCCTGGGGCGCGCTATTCACGCTCCAGGTGCCGCTGAAGTAGCCGGTGAAACTGTATCCGCAGGTGACATGGCCGCCCCTGCCGCCGCCCGAGCAACTTTCCGCGAACGTCGCGCTCGTAAAGCTCGCGCTTATACGGTTGGTCCCGTCATTGGATACAAAGCTAAAGCTGCCGCCCGCGCAATGGCCCGCACTGATAGTGGGGCAATGAATTGCCAATGTCCCGGCGGGAGCGGCGACGCTCGAGTTGATGATAACGCTGGAGCCTACCGATGTTGAACCACCGGAATTGGAAAATCCGCCTTGATCGGCGTACGCGAGGGGAGTGAAAAAGGCTAGAAGAGCGAGAACAAGCGTCTTATTCATTGGGGCACCCTATCCTCTCCATCGAAAGTCCGGAAGGGAAAAGCCTGGAATGGGCCCTCTTGCAAGAACTAAAGAGTAGCGATCTCGCCGGATCGGAACATTAAAACTATGAGAATTTCTCGATATTCGCCAACCCCCCGAGCGCCAGATTCTATCACGGCGCCTCTGGGGATAAGTCAACTATGACGATAAGCAACTCGAACCGCTTTAGGGGGTCGGAGCTTCAGCTCCGACATTAGAAGGCTTGATGAGATGGGCTTCAGCCCCTGAGGAAACTCTACGGCTTGCCAAACGGATTCCGAACCGTCAACTTTCCCTCGATCCTCTGCCCATCCTGAAAATCCTCCGAATAAATAATGTCGCACCCGGCTTCCAGCGCCGTCGCAACCACCAGCGCGTCATAAATGTTGCAGCCGAGCTTCTCCGCGATCGCCCGCGCCGCCATGTGCGTTTCCAGCGTGATGGAAACCGGCGAGGGGCAACCAGGAAAGCCCCCACAGCTTCCGCCACCTCCGCCCACGGCATCACCAACTTTCGCCTCGCCACCGCCGTGAATTCGTTCAAGATCTGCACGCTAACCACGCCTCCGGACAAGAGCAACTCCTCGGCTCGAGCAGCGCGCGGCTCATTTTCCGCCACAGCGTAAATCAGCACATTCGTGTCGAGGAACGCCCGAGCCTTCATTCTCCGCATCCCCTCTTGCCTTTGTAGGGGCACGATAAATCGTGCCCCTCTCGGGTTACTCCCGTCTTTGTAGGGGCGGCGTTTACCCCGCCCTCTTGGGTTACTCTTGCCTTTGTGATATCCAGCGGAAAAGGCGCCCGCCGCAGACGGCGTCCGCTACATAACCGTTGAATCGTCCGTGCAATGTCCGCCCTTACCGCGCATTCGCCTCTTCCCGCTCAAACACAAATCCGGCCGGCAAAGGCCTCCGCAACTTCCTCAGCCGCGCCAGCGCCTTGTTCTTGCTCTGGTCGCGCCTCATTTCAAACTCCCGCTCCCGCGCGATCCGGATCTCGATCTCGTCGCCCTCCTTCAGCTTCAACGCCTCCACCAACGCCGCCGGTAACCGCACCGCCAGGCTGTTTCCCCATTTCGATACCCGCATAGATCCTCCTGGATATACATGCATATTGTATATCCTAGCAGTGCTCGTTGCAATGTCCGCCCCGGAACCTTTCTTTTCACACGGCCGCTCCTACGCCATTTAGGGGCGGAAGCTGTCAACGATGGATGCAACAAAATTGGACGGGCAACAACGCAACGCTCTGTTGGCATTCAAAGACGCATTGCAGCGCAAACGAGAAGGCAAACCGCCACTGAGCCGCTTTGACATACAGGCGGGCGGCCGGCACATTAAACTGACGGGTGGACCGGGGGCTACGCGGAACTTGACCCATAGAAGACCGTAATTTCCCGCATTGCGGACGACCCGGCTAGAATTGTGTTGTTTGCTTCATGCCGATGAGTTCGCTTATTCTTCGGCAATGCGACAACTCATCCCGATCCTGTCCCGCGTACTGATTCTCGTCCTGGCCATTGCTGGTAGTGCTCTCGCCCAGAACGATCCCGAGTGGACCGAACCGTTCTCGGCGTTTCGCATCGCGGGCAACCTGTACTATGTCGGCAGCAAGGGGCTGGCAAATTATCTGATTACGACGCCGCAGGGGAACATTCTGATCAACAGCGATCTGGAAGCAAATGTGCCGCTGATCCAGGCCAGCATCGAAAAGCTCGGATTCAAATTCAAGGACACCAAGATTCTGCTGATCAGTCACGCGCACTGGGATCACGATGCCGGCAGCGCGAAGATCAAGGAGCTGACCGGAGCAAGCTACATGGTCATGGATGCCGACGTGCCCGTGGTCGAATCCGGCGGCAAGGTCGATTTTCAGTATGGCAACCGTCCTGAGTTTCTTTATCCGCCGACCAAAGTCGATCGCGTGCTGCACGATGGCGATGAAGTGAAACTCGGCGGCGCTGTGCTCGTTGCGCACCTCACTCCCGGCCACACAAAAGGCTGCACCACGTGGACCATGAAGGTGGCCGAGAGTGGCAAAACCTACAACGTGGTGATCGTTGGCAGTCCCAATGTCAACCCGGGCTACAAGCTTGTCCGCAACAACACTTATCCGCAGATCGCCCACGACTACCAGCGCATGTTTGACGTTTTGAAATCCTTGCCCTGCGATATTTTCCTGGGCGCCCACGGCGGTTACTTCGGGTTAGAAGAAAAATATCCGCACCTGAAAGACGAGGCTGCGAACCCCTTCCTCGATCCTGCTGGCTACAAAAGGTTCGTGGCTCAAAAAGAACAGGAATTCCGCACGGAATTGGCCAAGCAAACACTCGCCGCCAAATAAAACGCCGGGCGGCCCAGGTCAGGTGGTCGCTCTTGAGATGACGTCGATTGCTCGTGCTTAATTCGGCTTTCGTATCGTGGAGGTCTTTGCGCGTCGCCGGGCGGCCAACGCGAGAAGCCCGCTACCCAGCAGGATCAGCGTCCCGGGCTCAGGCACCACAGTGGACGCCGGTGTGTAGTTATATTGCACCAAGATACCCCCCTCCAGTGTCGGGACCACCAGTGCCCCTCCAACATCAGGCAGAGACCCTGGGGTCATCTCCGTGAATTCCATCATGAGAGGTGAGAACGTATTGGTCCAACCGTTAAGCGTTCCGAAAGCAAGAATCGGGGGGATGGTTGGACCGCTCGAGCTGACTCCAGTCTGGCCGACAAAATCCGTGTTGCTGTCGAAATGAAAGCCGAAGGTGAATAAATCGGTAAGGTTCTGGGTTTCTCCGGTACCCGAGCCCGTGCCGGAAAAGACAAAAGTTGCGGGTTGCAACCAGCTGAAGAAACTGCCGTTGGATATTCCAGTGAAATTCAGGTCCTCGGAAACAGTAAATGGCGTGGGGAGGGGAAGCAGTTCACCATCGGCAGTGGCCACATAATTGACTTGGGTCAGCACCACGGCGTTGACCGCGCCCGTGATTGTGACGTCGACGGAGGTCAGCGTGCCCAGGCTGGCATCGAAAGGTGGCAGAAAGGAAGGTCCGGCGAGCGACGCCAGCCCAATGCCAGCGAATGTCGTGTCAGCGGCGGCAAGGCCCGGCAAGAGCAACAGCAGCACCGCGGCAAAAACCATACTGAACCAAGGCTTGGGAATGCCCACTCTGCGCATACCGCCTCCCGAGCAGCTCCATTCTTGCTTCGAGCTGTCACAAATTGGCCCCTAGAGACACAACCCTTCTCTGGAAACGGGCAATTTCCCCGCCAGCCCCGAGTCCCTTCAAAACATTAGGTTTGCTTGCGGCGCACATTCCTCAGTCGACCATTTCCTTGCCCATTTTCTGTAAAGTGTTGCAGATCCATGATTTGCGCCGCAAGGCGTGCAGCTACACCCCAAACTGCCGCAAATGATGATCCACATGCTTGTACATCAACTTCGCCCACTCTTCCGGAGTCATTCGTCCGAAGAAAGTATGCGGATGCTTGGTGCAGCCTTGGGGCCCGCCAGCGGCAAACCGCTCGACCAGCGTAGACAACCGCTGGCATTCCTTTCCCAAATCGCATTCATTCTTAATCACCAGACTCTTCGCCGTCGGGGCATTGCGCCCCATCGGTTTCTCGTCCTTGAGCAGCTGCGACTTCACCAGCGGCCCAAGGATCCGCCCCACAAACATGCGCGGCGCAACGCTGTCCCCGACTGCCCACTCCATCGCCGCCGAGCAGTGCGCCATCGCCTGCGGAGCACTCATCTTCCCCCACTGCCGCTGGCTAGTCGGACACAGCCGCGCAATCCGATCTCTGATTTCTTTAGCCGTCCCCGCCTCAAAGAGATTTTTCATGACGAAAGCCTCCTTCCGCCACCCGCTGTTGGCATCCTAATCCAAAAATCCCGCGTGGCCTACCCTTTCCGGTACTCACGTCAACTGGCAATTTTTAACTTTCTACTAGAGCCTCCGTTTAGTAAGCTACTGCGTTAGAAGCAACAGACCGTCCCCCAGAAACTAGGCGACCGCATTGAGCAGCCCTCAGCCGCAAGCCACTTCCAAAACCAGCATCGCGCCGATGCTCTCGGTTCGCCGCGGTGGGCAAGCCATTGAGTTCTATCAAGCCGCATTCGGCGCAAGCGTACTGTTCCGGATCGACGGGGAAGGCGGTTCGGTTGTCGCGCAGCTTTCCGCCGGCGGAGCCGAGTTTTGGGTCGCTGACGAGTCTCCCGAACATCTGAATTTCAGTCCGGAAACACTGGGCGGTGGCACCGTGCGCATGGTCATGGTCGTCGCAGATCCGGATGCTGCGTTCAACCATGCCGTCGCCGCCGGCGCCAAAATCATCCACCCCGTCGCCGACCAATACGGTTGGCGCATTGGTCGCGTTCTCGACCCCTTCGGCCACCATTGGGAAATCGGCAAGCAGCTCTCATAAAACGACTGACCGCTCCTCTGAATCGAATGTCTTTTTGTCCGGATGAATTGTTAGAATGTTTTCCCAAATCGGACCGCGCTCACCTTGCCGCAACTTTTCCTCTAACTCCGGCGAACTGAACGATCCAGAACCATTCGAAAAGGCGCCCAAGCCGCGATCTATTGCCGCGTTTGGCACCGGGACGCTAATCAACTGATAAACCTTAAGGTATTGCCTTGAATGTCGGCGCGCCCGGCATTCCGTTTCCCAGGCGTTTTGCTTCACCATCCATCCAACGACCGTGATATACTTTTACAAGTGGCCCCGATCTTCGGATCGGGGCTTTTTTCTTTTTCCCCCAAAATTCTTGACGGAAAGAGGTTCCCATGGAACTCAACCTCGGAACTGCGCCCATGAGCGATGATCGAGCCTTGCTAGCGTTTGAAGCGTGCCAACTGGATCCCGCCAAATTTCACCACGCCGATCACATCCGCCTGGCGTGGCTCTGCATTCAACGCTACGGGGCGCGCCAGGCGGAAGCCGCATTACTGGACGGAATCCGCAAATTTGCCCAGCGCGCCGGAGTTCCGGAAAAATTTCATTACACGATCACCATTGCTTGGGCACGACTTGTGGCCGCAGCCTGCTCGAAATCAGATTCGTGCGATTCGTTTTATGAATGGATAAAAACCCATCCCGAATTGCTGGATAAGCGTCTCATAAGCGAGCACTACTCGGCGGGAAGGTTGGAAAGCTTACAAGCTCGCTCGGGTTGGCTCGATCCGGATTTGAAGCTCCTCGGCTGAACCAGGAAGCGCGCAGGAAATACTGCCTTTTTCCGGTAAGGTATATTACTATTGCCACAAGAGTGAGCCCTTGGGTTCAGAGCGGCATTTCTTCTTCAGGAGAGAAGCAGACCTGCCGGCGTCCTTGGCAACCCAGCGCGACTCACGTCGCTTCTAAGTCGAAAGTATCAGGAGAGTAGTGCACCGGGAAGAGTAATTGCTTCTCTGTGTAAATGGGGGAACACGTTTCGTGTGCGGTATATCAGGCTATACCCACCGTAGGGGTGTCTTTAATCCGTCCGCGATCAAGGAATCAACCGATCGATTAATTCACCGGGGGCCGGATCAACAAGGAACCTATGAGTCTGCCGACGTATCTCTCGGCGCGGTGCGGCTGAAAATCATCGATTTGGAAGCGGGCGCGCAGCCATTTTTTAGCGACGACCGCAAAACTGTTCTCGTTTTCAACGGCGAAATCTACAACTATCGTGAACTGAGACAGGAACTTCGGGGCCTGGGCCACCACTTTTCAACCCAGAGCGACACGGAAGTTCTCCTGCGGGCTTTCCTCCAGTGGGACACGGATTGTTTCCGCCGCCTGCGCGGCATGTTCGCGGCTGCATTCTGGAACGTAGACGAACGAAGACTTGTACTGGTCCGCGACCGTGTGGGGATCAAACCCCTTTACGTCTGCCGCTTGGGTGATGACATCTATTTCGGTTCGGAATTGAAGGCGATTCTATATCATCCGGAAATTCCCAGGCGGCTGGACCAGAGCGCGCTCCATCACTACCTGGCGATGAATTATGTGCCCGGCCCGTTCACCCTGCTGGAGGGAATCCAGAAACTGCGGCCGGGATACCTGCTGGAATGGCGCGACGGGTTGGTGTTGGAGGAACAATACTGGAAGCTGCCCTACGGGCAAAATGAGAATTGGACCCTGCCCGATGCGGAACAGGTGCTCGATGAACTTCTGAAGCAGTCCATCGAGGACCATCTGCTTTCCGATGTGCCGGTGGGAATCTGGTTGAGCGGCGGAATCGATTCTTCGGCGCTTCTGCATTACGCCTCCCAGGCAAGCTCAAGACGATTGAATACGTTTTCCATCACATTCCGGGGACGGAGTTTCGACGAAACACCCTACATCCACGAACTGGTGGAGAAATACCAGACCGAGCACCACGAACTTGATCTGAATCCGACCCTTGATCTGCCGTCGGCGATTGAGGAACTCGCTTACTATTCGGACGAACCCTTCGCGGATGCAGGCGCCGTCCCCGTGTGGTTTCTGTCCAAACTGAGCCGTCAGCGCGTGACGGTGGCTTTGAGCGGTGAGGGAGCGGACGAGCTTTTCGGAGGGTATGTCACTTACCGGGCCGACCATCTTGCGGGCTATGCCAGATTGCTGCCGAAAGCGGCGAGGCGCTCCCTGCTGGGCGCGCTGAGTTATTGGCCGGTATCCGATGAAAAGATCGGATTAGAGTACAAGGTGAAGAGGTTCCTCGAAGGATCCCTGCTCTCGCCCGACGAAGCGCATGTCTACTGGAACGGATCGTTTTCCAGAAGCCAGCAGATGGAACTATTGCTGCGGACGAATCCTGCTGGTGTGCAGGATCTTTTTGAATCGGATCTGCCCGAACCCAATGGTGATGGAAATCTGAGCCGCTTTCTGGCATTCGATCAAAAATACTATCTGCCCGATGACCTGTTACAGAAAGTGGATCGCATGAGCATGGCCCACTCGCTCGAAGTCCGCCCGCCCTATCTGGACCACCGCCTCATCGAATTCGCCGCTTCCTTGCCCGACCATTTCAAAGTCGACGGGCGTCGCCACAAACTCATACTGAAGCGATTGATGAAATCAAAGCTGCCGGCGAGTGTCCTGCGCCGCTCAAAAAACGGACTGGATATCCCCACGCACGATTGGCTGCGCGGCCCGCTGCGCCCGTTCCTGGAAGACGTACTAAACCCGGAAGCGGTTAAGCAGACCGGATTGTTTCGCCCTGAAGCGATCGAAAAATTGAAAAAAGACCATATGGGGCGGCGAGCCAACCTGGGCTTTCACCTGTGGGGCCTGATGATTTTATTCTTATGGATGAAACACTGGAACATTCAAACCTCAAGCGAACTGACTCTACCCGTCGCGGCACAGGAAATCGCCTCGCGTCCAGCGGTGTCCTGATCCTTCTTGCCGCGGCTGTTTTCTTCGGCTGCATCGTCTCTCCACCGTCCTTGATGGACGATGTCGACGCCGTTCAGGCGCAAATTGCCCGCAATATGCTGGATTCTGGCGACTGGGTAATCGCGCACCTGGACGGAGTCCCTTACATTGAGAAATCTCCAGTGATTTACTGGCTGATTGCGATTTCGTTCCGCATTTTTGGCGTGCACGATTGGGCCGCGCGAATTCCCGTTGCACTTGCCGCCGGGCTGCTTGTCTGGGTCACTTACCGGTATGGGCGATGGGCGTTTGAGGAGCGAGCGGGATATTATGCGGGCCTGGTGGTGGCGACATGCGTCGGTTTGTTCCTATTTACGCGAATCCAGATACCGGATGTGATGCTGACGCTGACGGTGTGCCTGGCGTTCTGGGCGTTTCAGCGGGCCACGGATGCAGAGGAGACGCATTCGAGCGGCTGGGCTGCCCTCTTGGCCGCAAGCCTCGGCGTGGGAGTGATGCTGAAGGGCTTGATCGCTCTGGTGATACCGGGCGGAGGAATTTTTCTGTACCTCGCCCTGACCAGGCAGCTTTTCTCCCGGGAAGCCTGGAAGAGATTGCACCTGAAATCCGGTGCTGCGATTTTTCTGGCGATTGCCGCTCCCTGGCATATTCTGGCCACGTTGCGGATGCCGCCGTATCTCGACTTCACGATGCATAGCGCTCCGGGCGAATACCACGGCTTTATCTGGTTTTACTTCATGAACGAGCACGTACTGCGTTTTCTGAATCTTCGCTACCCACGCGATTACAACACCGTTCCCCGGCCCGCATTCTGGCTGCTGCACCTGGTGTGGCTATTCCCCTGGAGCGTATATTTCCCCGCCGCCGCGCGCCAGGATTTCAAGCCCCGCGACAGAGCCGGGAGCACGCGCCTGCTCGCGCTTTGCTGGACACTGTTCCTCCTGGTTTTCTTCACGTTTTCGACGACCCAGGAGTATTACTCCATGCCGATTTATCCGGCCTTGGCGTTGGTGCTGGGCAGCGCCATGGCCAGAAATGATTCCTGGACGCTTTGGGGCACAAGAGTCCTCGGCCTGATTTTCGCGATATGCGCGGTATCGGTCACGATCCTCCTGTATCTAGTGCGAGGCATGGCCGCTCCGGGTGACATTTCTCGCGCACTGGAGCAACATCCGGAAGCGTACACACTATCGATGGGGCACATGGGCGATCTGACGCTTCATTCCTTCGCCTACCTGCGCTTCCCGCTCGCCCTGGCGGGCATAGCTTTTCTCCTTGGCGCCATAGCCTGTTGGACAATACGAGGTACGCGAGTTTATCTGGCTATCGCCCTGATGATGGTCCTATTCATTCATGCCAGCCGTGCGGCGCTGGTGGTTTTTGACCCATATCTATCCTCGCGTCCGCTGGCGAATGCATTGATGCGCGCTCCCAAAGGAGAACTAATCATCAACGGCGCATATTACGCGTTTTCGTCTGTGTTTTTCTATACCGGGCGGAATGCTTTGCTGTGGAACGGGCGCTTCGACAACCTGGAGTACGGATCCTACGCCCCAGGCAGCGCGCCCGTTTTTATCGACGACCGTCAGTTTCAATCGTTATGGAATTCCCGTGAACGATATTTCGTACTCTCCGACGGAGAGCGAAAGAGCCAACTTCAGCAGGCCGCAGACGGCCGCAGGCTGTTCCTGGTAATGGAAAGTGGCGGCAAGACGCTGTATTCAAATCTGCCCGTCGGCCAGTGAGCGCGGCGCAATCAGTCGTTGGCAGCACTCTGGGAATAATGCTTGTCCTGCCGGGGAGGCGGCGGCATCTCGTGAAACTGCTCCGCCTCCGTCGACCCCGCCAGCGCCGTGGTTGAAGCCGTGCCGCTGCTGATCACGTTCTGCACCGCGTCGAAATATCCCGTGCCAACAAACCGCTGGTGCTTCACGGCGGAATACTGGTGTTCCCGCTCGCTCAGAAACTCCGCTTCCTGCAATTCCGAATACGCGGTCATGCCGAGCGCCCTGTACTCGCGCGCCAGCTCAAACATCGTGTGATTCAGGGCATGGAATCCCGCCAGCGTGATGAACTGGAACTTGTAACCCATCGCGCCAAGTTCGCGCTGGAAACGCGCAATGTCTTCCGTGCTGAGATGCTTTCTCCAGTTGAACGACGGCGAACAGTTGTACGCCAGCATCTTGCCCGGATAGACCGCGTGAATCCCTTCCGCAAATTCCTTGGCCTCTTCCAGATTCGGCTTCGACGTCTCGCACCACAACAGATCCACATATGGCGCGTACGCCAGTCCGCGCGCAATCGCCGCCTCAATGCCACTCCGCACTTCAAAGAAACCTTCCGACGTGCGCTTCCCGGTGCAGAATTCCCGGTCGCGCGGATCGATGTCCGTGGTCAAGAGGCCTGCGCTATCCGCATCGGTGCGCGCCATGATCAGCGTCGGCACTCCCATTACGTCCGCTGCTAGCCGAGCCGCCACCAGCTTCTGAATCGCTTCTAGGGTCGACACCAGAACTTTTCCGCCCAGATGCCCGCATTTCTTCGCCGAAGAAAGCTGATCTTCAAAGTGCACGCAAGCCGCGCCAGCTTCGATCATCGCCTTCATCAATTCAAACGCGTTCAAGTTTCCGCCGAAGCCTGCTTCCGCATCCGCCACCATCGGCGCAAACCAATATTTTCCGTTCTTGCCTTCCGCGTGATGGATCTGATCCGCGCGCGCGAGCGCCTGATTGATCTTGCGCACCAGATTCGGCACGCTGTCCGCGGGATACAAACTCTGGTCCGGGTACATCTGTCCCGAGTTGTTGGCGTCCGCCGCCACTTGCCAGCCGCTCACATAGATGGCCTGCAACCCGGCCTCAACCTGTTGAATCGCCTGGTTGCCAGTCATTGCGCCCAGGGCCGCAACGTACGACTCTGCGTGCAGCAGATCCCAAAGTTTCTCCGCGCCCAGCCGGGCCAGCGTGTGTTCCACCTGCACGGTGCCGCGCAGCCGGATAACGTCCTCGGCTTTATAGGGCCGCGTGATCCCCTGCCAGCGGGGATTCGACCGCCACTGATTCTCAAGTGTTAGAACGCTATTGGCCTGGTTGGTGGACATCGGAGCGTCTCGCTTTCTTGAAACGCAAAGGCCGGAGGATCCGGCCCCGCGCAGTTCAGGTTCAAGGTGGTGCAAGTTTGCGGAAAGGGGGGTGGTCAGTCAAACGGATTGTAATTATCACGGTGATAGACAATTTCTATCAGTACGTCTAGGATGAAGGTAAAGGAGGCCCGGCCCCCATGGAAATACTCCAACTCGAAACGTTTCTGGCAGTTGCAACCTACGGCGGTTTCCACCGCGCCGCCGACGCCCTGCGCATCAGCCAACCGGCGGTAAGCGCCCGGATTAGTACTTTGGAGGAATCGCTTGGTACTCGACTGTTCGAACGCGAACACGGCAAGTTCTCTCTTTCGCTCGCGGGCAAAGCATTGCGCCCCCATGCAGAGCAACTCCTTCGGCAGGTGTCCATCGCTCGTCAGGCTGTCCACGAACTCTATCCCGCCGCTGGAGGACCGCTTCCGATCGCCGCCTCGCTTTCGATCTGCACTTACTTGCTTCCCGAAGTCCTGAAGAAATATCAGGAAAGTCATCCAAACGTCATTGTCAGCGTGCGCAGTGGAAACTCCTCTCAAGTCCTGAAAATGGTTCTCGACGGGGAAGTGGATTTGGGTATCGCGCGTTCCTTGAATCATCCCGAAGTGGAAACGATCCAACTCCGCGACGACCCGTTGATTCTCGTCGGCCATCCCGGACATCCCGCGTTGGCGCGAAAAAAAGTGCGCCTCGAAGAACTTGAGTCCATGCCCATCATTTCCTACGACCGCGGCTCCAGCGATTGGACGCTGATGAACGGCCTTTTCCGCCGTGACGGTTTGTTGCCCAACATCGTCCTCGAAGTGGAAACGATCGAGGCCTGCAAGCGGATGGTCTTACGCAAACTCGGCCTGGCTTTTCTCCCTCAAATCGCGTTGGTCGAAGAACTCCGCCGCGGCAGGCTCTGCCCGCTCGAGATCACCGACTCGGAGCCGTTGCGGCGCAGCCTCGACGTGATTCTTCCCCGGCGCCGTCCTTTATCCAAGAGCGCGAAAGAACTCGTAGCCGGATTACGCGAGGCGACACAAACAGTGGTCAAAATCGCACCCAATCGCAAGAAACATCGCGGCAGCTGATTCTTACCCAATCCGGCTGGCTTCCCGGCACGCCGGTGCGTAAAATGGGCCTCTTAACAGAGGAGGATCATGGGCAACGCGCAACAGTCGGTATTGATTACCGGCGCAACGGATGGGCTCGGCCGAGCTGCGGCTTTGTTATTGGCCGAAAAAGGTTACCGAGTGTTCGCGGCGGGGCGGTCCGCCGAAAAACGCGCCGAACTGGACCGGCTGGCGGGCACCAAGAAACTCTCGTTGGAAACTGTGGAGCTTGATGTTTGCGACGACAGCTCCGTCTCTCGTGCCGTCCAACAAATCCTAGAAAAAGCCGGCAATATCGACGTGCTCATCAACAATGCCGGCGTTGGATTAATGGCCGTTGCCGAAGAACTCAAGCTCGACGACCTGCGCCGCCTATACGAAACGAATATTTTCGGTTTGCTGCGTGTCACGCAAGCCGTGCTGCCGCGCATGCGCGGGCGCAAATCCGGCCGCATCCTGATGCTCAGCAGCGTCGCCGGCATCCTCACACCACCCACATACGGTGCGTACAGCAGCAGCAAGCACGCCGTCGAAGCGCTTTCCAACGCGCTGCGCCTCGAACTCTATCCTTTCAACGTGGAAGTGATTCTCATCGAGCCCGGCTACATCATGACGAACTTCCAGCAGACCGCGAGGGATCAAGCGCAATCGTATATCGACGGATCGGCCACCAGCCCGTACGCGAAGATTTACGATGGCGCCATCGCCGGAGCCACCAGCAGCCGCCGCGAATCCAAAACCACGCCGGAAGATTGCGCCCGCGTCATTGTCCACGCCATCGAAGCCAGCCATCCGAAAGCGCGATACACGGTCACGCCGCTCGCGAAGTGGGCAGCCCTCGGCCGGCGCATCCTTCCCGACACTTTGATGGATTCATTTCTTCGCCGAAAGTTCGGCATCATTCGAGAGGAAGAAGACTAGAACTCAGTTGGACACCTGAAACGAAACGCTTGTCTCCCGCAGCGCTTCCCACTTCTTGCGCCACGTTTCGTGCAGCGGGCTTTCCGCATAGTCGGCGGCCGCTTCTGGGCTGGCGAATTCGATCGCGTAGACCCCGCTCCAATCCCGAATCTGGTTCCGCTCGGTCTTCAGCCAGATGTTCTTGATCCCAGGAATTTTCCCCGCCATGTCGCGGATGCCGTTGATGGCCTGCTCCTGATCGTTCTGGGAAGTGGCGTCGCGGAATTTGTACGCGACCACGTGAAGCACGGTCTTCGGCTGGCCAAAGCGATTCACAGCCGATACCTTTTGCGTCAACGCGCTTCCGGCCAGGCTGCCCGCCAGAAACATCCCGATTCCCATCCCGACTTCAATCCAGCGGCGCTTGCGCGAATCCATATAAGTCCTCCTCATGATGACAACACTGCCAGTCTATTCGACTCTCCGTTCGACCGGCAACTTGCCTCCAATTTGACGGAGCACGGGATTTGCCGTTAGGCTGAATCCTTCATTTACAAGGAGAAGCGAATGACCCGAGGTCTGGGCTGGGCGGCGGTTTTGTGTGGTGTTGTGATCCTCCCTCTAACCTTAAGCGCGCAGAACGACCCGGCGGTCAAGTCGGAAGCCCGCGCGATCTTTCAGCAATTGATCGAGACCAACACCAGTGATTCTGTCGGCAGTGTCACCCTAGCCTCCGAAGCCATGGCCAAGCGGCTGCTCGCCGGCGGCTTCTCTGAAAAAGACGTCATTGTCGCCGGCCCGAACGAGCGCAAGAAAAATCTCGTCGTTCGCTACCACGGCTCCGGTCAGGAAAAGCCCATCCTCTTCATCGGTCACCTTGACGTTGTCGAAGCCCGCCGCGAAGACTGGTCCGTCGATCCCTTCCAATTCATCGAAAAAGACGGGTTTTTCTATGGCCGCGGCACGCAAGATATGAAAGAAGGCGACGCCATTCTGGTCGAAAGCTTTCTCCGCCTGAAACGCGAGGGCTTCATCCCCGACCGCGACCTGATCCTGGCGCTCACAGCCGATGAAGAAGGTGGCGATTTCAACGGCATCGACTGGCTGCTCAAGGCGCATCGCGACTGGATTGACGCGGAATTCTGCATCAATCTCGACGGCGGCGAATTTGAAAAGCTGAAAGGGAAGCGCGTGCTCGCAGGCATGCAGGCCAGCGAAAAGGTTTACGCCGACTTTCAGTTTGAGGCCAGAAACCCCGGCGGCCACAGTTCGGTGCCCGGCGCGGAAAATGCCATTTACGAACTTTCTGCCGCGCTGCTGAAAGTTCAGTCCTATTCGTTTCCCGTCGAGATCAACGAAATCACACGCAATTATTTTGCGTACGCCGCCACGTTGACCAATGGCCAGTTGGCCGCCGATCTTCGCGGCGTCGCGAAGGAACCTTCCGATTCCGATTCGATTAAGCGCCTTTCGAATAACCCCTATTACAACTCGCTTCTTCACACCACGTGTGTTGCAACGATGCTATCCGGTGGGCACGCGGCAAACGCGCTTCCGCAAATGGCCCGTGCCAACGTCAACTGCCGCATTTTTCCCGGCGAAGACCCGGAACATGTGCGCAAAACTCTCGAGCACATCGTCGCGGATCGAAAGGTAAGTATCACCGTCGTTGCTCAGAAAACGGTGGATGGACAAGTCGTCCCCATCGTCACCGTGCCTCCCTCGCCGCTCTTGCCAGAATTGACAAACGCTCTCGATCGCACCCTCGCCACAATGTGGCCCGGCGTCCCCATCGTCCCGACCATGTCCACGGGCGCGACCGATGGAAAATATCTCCGCATCGCCGGCATTCCCACCTACGGCATCGCCTGCATGTTCTTCGATATGGAAGACCACCGCTCCCACGGCAAAGACGAGCGCGTAGTCGTACAGGATTTCTACGACGGCATCGAATTTGGCTATCGCTTCCTGAAAACCCTCTCAACGGCCAACTAAGTTCGAGTGCCGCGTAAGTTTCGTTGGCGCGTATCCGGGGAACGCCATTCTGGAGAATGACGTTTGCTCGTGGGTATCTGAAACACGAGGCAAAAAGAAAAAGCCCCCGAACGGGGGCTTTTTGGTTTCAAGTTTTGGCAGGAACGATTACGGCTTGGTCGGCACAGCCGCTTCGCCGGGCTTTGTGTCCTGCGGCGCCGACGTGCTGGCTGCCACTGGTTTAGAAGCATCCGCTCCGTAGCGCATCAGGTAGGGCATGAACGGCGTCACTTCGAACGGCATCTTCTCGCGTTCCGCCACTGTGCCGACGGGCTTGCTCTTGATGAGTTCCAGCTTGTCGTTCCACGGATCGATCTTCACGCGGCCGCCGATGGGCAGCGCCGCAATCTTCTGCGGGTTCTGCTTCGGGTCCACGGCCATCGTGGATTTCAGGTCGTTGATCTGCGGCACGCGATTTCCCAGGTGTCCGCTAATTAGGTTCGGAATTTCCTTCTGGCGGCTGTCGAGAGCCTGCAGGAAGAGCCCCGCGTTGGCCAGTTGGTTCTTGTAAGGCGAATTGTTCAGGATCTGAATGGCCTTCGCATTAGCCTGGTTTTCTTCGTCCGGCGTGCGTGAAAAGCCGAAGTGGCGGAACGTGTCCTTGTCCTCCACCAGCAACTGGTCGAAGAAGGCGTATTGCGAATCCAGGCGGTGCCCCAGCACCACGTGGCTGAGTTCATGCGCCAGCATCGTTGCCAGGCTGGCTTCGTCGGGCAGCACGTCGATCAAGCCGCGGCTCAGCACAATCGTGTGGCCTAGCGTGAACGATTCGAGCGTGGAGGTCATCAGCACGCGGCAGCGCACGTCGGGTTCCACGTCAATGTTGTTGGTCACTTCCAGGTTGTTGACGACCGTCTCGAGAACCTTGTCCACTTCACCCTTCGGTGCCATCAGGCCAATGCGCTCCAGGCGATCCGAGATGTTGTCTTCCGCCTGGCGATCCCAGGAACGTTGCGCCTGGATCGGCGTCAGGTCGTTGGCGGTCTTCGTGTCGTCCTGCATCGGCGTTTCGACCAGGATCTTGCTCAACTCCTGCTCATGCGAAGCGCCACCGAGGTTGTAGCCCCACAAGCGGGTCTGGGCTTTGAAGTCGAGCTTCTTCGAAATGGCGTAGTGCAAATCCTTTTCTTCGCTGTAGACAAATGTCGGCATCCATAGCCCCGGCTGCACGTTGGTGCGCCAGCTGTCAAAGTGGAAATACCAGCTGGAGTGGCCGTTCCCGCCGTATGCGCCGTTGAAACGCACGATGTGATAGTCCTGATCTTCGACCCAGATGCGTCCGAGGAACCTTCCGTTGCTCTTCTTTTCCAGCGGCGTCACGTCAAATACCAGGCAGCGCACTTCACCCAGGAATTCGCGGCGCACGTAGTCGAACTTGTAGTGTTGCCGGTCAAACCCAGTGGTGTCGATGAAGATCATCTGCAGGAAGCCGTCCGGCAGGAACTGCATCGCGAAGCTGAAGAAATTGCCGATGGAGCCGAAGACCTTCTTGCCCTTGCTGGAGGTTTCGGTCAGCGGCACCAGGCTCACGCCCTTAGAAAAGTTCGCGCGGCCGAGGAAATACTTGTCCCCGGCGGGCACCTGGCCCAGGTCCTTGTCCGGTTTCAAATTCTGGATGTAGGTCTCCACGAGCGGAGAGTAGTTGCGGATCTGGCCGTAGAGCTTCTGCTCGTTGCTCGTGATCCGATCCACCACCTGCTCCATTGTGCGCGGTTGATCCGCATCGGGAGCCGGCGCGGCGGAGGCAATCGTGCCGGCATATGCGCCGAGAGCAAGCACGAGGATGTAATTCGACAACTTTCGCATGTTCATCTCCCCTTCACCCCAATCAATAAGCCAAACGGAATTCGATACGTACCCGGGCCGGAAAATCCACCGGTTCGCCCTGACGCAGCGCCGGTTTGAACTTGATCTGTTGCGCTGCCCGCACCGCCGCTTCATCCAGACCGTGACCCAGGCCGCTGATCACGTGGTTGATCTGAATGGTTCCATTCGCCCGGAAGACCATGTCCACAACTACGTCGCCTTCAATCTTCATCGAACGCCCTTCGGCCGTGTACTCCGGCCGCGGTTTTTCGAGAATCGTCGGAGCGTTATCCGCCGGACCGTTGTTCTGCTGCTTCTTCTTCGGGGCTTCCGCCGCCGTATCCGCCGCATTCGCAAAGCCGGTGGAAACGACCGAGCCCTTCTTTCCACTCGGAGGAGGATTCGCCGTGCCGTTGCCAAAGCCCGTACTGGCTACCGTGCCGCGGATTCCTTCTTTGCCGCCGGTGCCGTTGCCGTATCCTTCGCCGCCGGGCAATGCCGGAGAACCCAGCCGCGCCACGTTCGTCGCGTGCTTCGGATCGCCCTTGCCCGCCACGCCGTTCGGATCGCCGAACCCGCCGGTCTGTACCTTTTCGACGGGAGCGACCACCGTTGCCGGCGCCGCGCTCCCCGAATTCAGGTTGTTCACCTTCACGTCCTCTTTCGGACGCTTCGGCCCGTTCTCTTTCACATCAATTCTGACCGCCTCGAACTTCGGCGACATGTCCGGATCTTTGATTTCGACCTTTTCCGTCTTGGGCTTCACCGTTTTGGGCGCCACCAGGTTGGCAAAAATGTGCGGCTGCTGGGGATTCAATTTCGGGGGCTCAACCGGCGCGGGCTTCGGTGCAACCTTAGGCACCACCGCCTTTACCTTGGGGGGAGGTGGCGGCGGGGGAGCAACAGGAATTTCGGTGATCGGCTGAGCGATGGCGGTGTACGAGTACTGAATGGCGGTTTTCATCTGTTCCGGATAAAGAATGGGAACGATGATAAAGAATCCCAAAATGGTAAGCTGCACCGCGGCGCTGAACCCCACGCGGTGCCAGTTGGGTTTCGCTTCGGGCAACAGGGCCAGCCGGGCCGGCACCTGCTTGGTCCCAATGTTTTTTTTCCAGGCTTCGGAGTTCGCGGTCCGGCCGCGGTTGGAGTCAAACCCCACGCCCAGCGACCTGCTCGTTGGTCGATCTGCAATCATCGTGGCCATCCGCTTGCCCCTTGCTAATGTTCGTCCTGGACCTCGATCCAAAGGCATCGAAGCTTCGATTTCTCGAGCACAGAACGTGTGATTTACCAGTACGAGGGTACTGAGGGGGTTCGGACCCTCGAATAGGACTTTCGTACTAAAGACGCGAACTCGCTAATGCCAAGGCGAGTGCATCTCCACACGCGATTTCTGTATCTCGGACAAACCCGCCGAGGCGAATTTCGTTGCGGGGCAGGTAGCGCAACAATCCATAGAATAACCCAATCAGGGCGGGACTGGCCCGGGGAATTGCTGGGGGCACCCACCGGTCACTCCTTTAGGGTACCCTTTAGGATGCACCATCGCCATAGGGCGTTGGTTATTTCTTCGGCACCCTAGGATGCTGAAAGAAGGAGTCTTAGACTCCCGGCAGGAGAATCGTGCCGCAGCCTCCCCAAGAAAAGAAACCGTCGCTTGCACTGTCAGCGCTCCTCAGTTCTTCTGAGCCGCTGGTTCGGTCACTCTATTCCCAGTCCGGCGCCGCCCGCTGGCGACTCTCCCACTCCCAGTTCGGCTGTGGCCTGGAGCGCAGCCTGCGGAAGCGCTTCGAGGAGGGGAACCCCTCTCTCGATCGTCTGGAAGAGTATCTCCTCACGCTGCACTTGGAGGATTTGGCCTTGACGACGGCGTGCATCGAAGGCTCCGAAGCTGCCTGGGAATACTTTGTGCAGGAATATCGCGGATACCTGCGTGCCGCCGCGGGGGCCATCACCAAGGCCAGCCGCTACGGCGCGAACCCGCAAGAGCTCGCCGACTCGCTCTTCTCTGATCTTTTCGGTTTGATAGACGGAAAGCGCGGGGACCGCTCGCTGTTCCGATACTTCCATGGGCGGAGTTCGCTAAAGACGTGGCTGCGCACCGTGCTTGCGCAGCGCCATGTGGACTACATCCGTTCCCAACGTCGGATGGAATCGCTTGATGCCGAGGACGGCGAAAAGCCGGTGCTCCCATCGGAGCGCGTGCAGCACCAACCGCTCCAGGATCCCGATCGCGCGCACTACCTTTCCTGCTTCCGTGTTGCCTTGCAACACAGCCTGAAACTTTTAGATCCCGCCGACTGCGAGCGGCTGGAACTTTATTACGTCCGGCAGATGAAGCTCGCGGAAATTGGCCGCCAGCTTGGCGAGCACGAATCGAGCGCCTCCCGCAACTTGGAACGCATTCGCCAGGAATTGCGTGCGCTGGCGGAACAGCACTTGCGCGATGCCTTTTCCCTGAGCGATGCGGAAATCCGGCAGTGTTTTGAATACGCCACCGAAGACGTGCCCATCGATTTCCGGCAATTGTTTCCCGATCGGAAGCCCGGCGCTTCGCACGCAAACCGAAAGGAACCAACGTGAAGCGCTGCAAGAAACGCTTTCCCGACCGTTCTAAGAAAGGAGAACGCCATGCCGTCTGACGATCGCGACCCAAAATTTGAACGCGCGCTCGCGCAGCATTTGGGTGGCGGCCCGGCGCAAGGGAATTGCCCCGACGCGGAAATTTTGGCCGCGTATCACGAGCGGAATCTTTCGCTTGAGGAAATGGCCGAGTGGAAAGAGCATATCTCGGCTTGTGAAGCTTGCCAGGAGGCATTGGCGCTTGTCGAAACAACGGAAAGCCAGCTCGCCGAGGATTGGGAAGATCGGGAAATTCCCGTGTTGGAAGCAGCCTCGATGCCAGGCGCTCGTGCACGGAACGTTCCAATCCGAAGCGCGAATATAGCCGCGTCTCGGGCACCACAGGCGGCCGCAACTCCCGTCGCCATCAATCGCCGCCGCCCCGCACTTTTGCGGTGGGCCGTTCCGCTCGGCGCCGTTGCGGCTGGTGTGCTCGTGTTTATCGGAATTTATGAGCAACGATCACAAAAAGAAGCCCATGAGGCGGACGCAGTGCTTGCCCGCCGTCACGAACCCGCCATGCCCGGCGCGATGCTTGATGAAGAAAAAAGCAAACTGAAATCGCAGTTGCAGTCCAAAGACGAACCGGGGCCGGCCGCGGAAATGTCCCGGCAGAAAACGGAACAGGCGCTTCCGGCTGCGCCAGCTCCGAAGCTGGCGGAACGTGGGAGAAACGGAGAGCGCCGAGCGTGGGCATCCGCGAGTCCTGGTTATGGCGCGCCCGTGGCAAAGAAGGTTCCAGCACCCCGACCGCCGCCTTCTTCGCCAGATGCTCTCGCGCAAACCGCCACAGATAGTGCTGTTTCTGCGAACGCACCCGTCGTTGCCGCCGCTCCGCGTCCGGCCCCTGCCCCGCTGGCTTTGGGTGGCAGCGCGGGAGGAGTAGCGGCCCAAAGAACGCCGGCTCACACCGACCTAAAAACTGTGGTTCCCTCCGCTACACAGACAGTGACTGTCGAATCAGCGGCTGCGGCGCCAGACGCATCGACCGACGCCATGATGATGAAGCAGGGGGTTTCGAACGGACTTGTCCCAGTCGCCCGTTCAGACGCCTCGGGCTTAATCCTCACGCCAGATCCTAAAGTGTTTTGGAAGCTCGAGCCTGCGGGAACGCTGCAATTGACCACCGATGGCGGCAAGAAGTGGAAATTGCTGGACACGGGAGCGAACACTGATCTCACCACCGGCTTTGCGCCTTCCTCTCACGTCTGTTGGATCGCCGGGAAGGCCGGAACGCTCCTGCTTACGACGGATCGCGGCGGCCACTGGATTCGAATCAGCACTCCCATCACTGGTGATTTGGGTGGCGTTCACGCTGCTGACGCTAAGCATGCAGCCATCTGGGATGCAGCCAATCACGTCAGCTACGAAACGTCTGATGGCGGCGCCACCTGGAAACAAACATCCAGCAAGTAACCAAACATCCGGCAAGTAACTACGTTGCAAGAAATATCGCCGGCGCCGTTCTAAGTTCGAAGGCAAACGTTCGACGAGGTGAAACAAAGATGAAAACTCCCCGATTCCCAAAGAACGCGGCTTCCCGCTGGGTTGCTGCCACGGCCGCCATTGCGCTGGCCGGCGCCGCCGCGTTTGTTCCGGACTTTCACGCCGGCAAGAAGCCTGCTTCGCAGGAAAAGGATTCCAGTCGGATCGCAGCTCCCGATCAATCCACCTCTTTGAATGACCAGACGGATCTGGCGGTGAGTATCTACAACTCCAACATCGCCCTGATCCGTGATGTCCGTGAACTGCAATTTCCCCGCGGGAATTTCCACCTCAAGTTCATGGACATCGCCGCCACCGTCAATCCCGCTACCGTGCATTTTCGTTCGCTGACCGAGCCCGACAAGGTCGGCGTTCTCGAGCAGAATTACGAATACGATTTGCTGGAACCCGCGAAACTGCTCAATAAATACGTCGGCAAGGAAGTCACGCTGGTGCACAGCTACATGGACAACGGGACAACCAAACGCGAGGACATCAAGGCCACGCTGCTGGCCAACAACAACGGCCCGGTCTGGAAAATCGGCAACGATATCGTCACTGGGGTTTACGGCGAGAGTTACCGCTTCCCGGAGGTGCCCGCAAATCTCTACGATCGGCCCACTCTCCTGATGTCCCTGGAAAATTTTGGCGGGCTGAAACAAAAAATCGAAACCTCCTATCTCGCCGGAAACCTTTCCTGGAATGCGGACTACGTTCTCACGGTCGGCCGCGATGACAAGGCCGCCGACCTCGACGGCTGGGTTACCATCATCAACAACAGCGGCACTGCCTTCCACAATGCCCGGTTGCAGCTCGTCGCCGGCGATTTGAACCGCCTGCCTGAAGCGACCCGCTACCGAGCGGCGGATATGGTGGCTAACGTCCCCATGGCCAAGGCGGCTCAACAGTTCCAACAGGAAAATTTCAGCGAGTATCACCTGTATTCGCTCAGCCGCCGCACCTCTGTCGAGGACAAAGAGACCAAGCAGATCAGCCTTCTCGAGGGGACCGGAGTTCCCGTCGAAAAACTCTTCGTCGTGAACGGGCAAAACTTTTACTATCACAATTCGCAAAACCCCGGTTCGCCCATCAAGGATCCCGTCATGGTTTTCTACAAATTCAAGAATGAAGAGAAAGCGAGCCTCGGCATTCCGCTGCCGGCGGGCAATGTGCGCGTCTACCAGAAGGACTCAAAAGGCGGTTTGCTCTTCATCGGCGAGGATCACATTGACCACACGCCGAAAGACGAATTCATCACCGTGAAAATCGGGAATGCTTTCGACGTGGTCAGCGAGCGCAAGCAGACAGACTACAAGAGTCTGGGTAGCCGCCTGTGGGAAATGGAATTTGAAATCACTCTGCGCAATCACAAGGACACGCCTATCACCGTCCGGGTGAACGAACCGATTGGCGGCGATTGGGAAATGCTTTCTTCGTCCTATAAGTATACGAAAACCGCGGCGTTCGCCGCCCAGTTCGATGTTCCGGTGAAAGCCAACGGCGAATCCGTCCTGAAGTATCGCATAAGCGCCAAATGGTAGTCGGGCTCGTACGGTTGCAAGTTTTTCATCGAGAGGAGCGCCCGCTAATCGTCAACTGGGCGACCTCGAGGTCGCCGCTACATCGTTATTCCACGATCGCGTCGGCTTCGATTTCGAGCAAAATCTCCGGCGAAATCAGCCGACTCACTTCCACCATCGAAGTGGCCGGACGAATCTCCCCAAAAAACTCTCCGTGTGCCTTCCCGATCTTTTCCCACTCCGCAATGTTGGTCACAAAAATCCGCGTGCGCACCACATCTTTCAATCCTGCTCCCGCGCGCCCCAGTGCGGCCTCAAGATTCTTGATGATCTGCACGGTCTGGGCATAAACGTCGCCGATCCCGATGATTCTTCCATCCGGTCCGGTGGCTGTCGTCCCGGAAACGCTGATGTGGTTGCCGATCCGCACGGCCCGCGAGTACCCCACAATCGGCTCCCATTTTGTCCCCGTTGCTATGTTCTGTCTTGGCATTTTGGCCCTCTCGGGCACGCGGGAAAGCGAATCGCTGCTGCCCTGCGTGCTAAACTTAAAGGAAGTATGGCACAGGCCCGACACGCTTTGGCCAGATGCCGGAACACCAATCTATGCGCTGCAATAACATTCTCGAAGCGGTGGGACGTATCCCGCTCATCCGGCTGAACCGGATCAATCAGGGCCTAAAGCCGCAAATGTGGATCAAAGCGGAGATGCTGAACCCCGGCGGTTCCGTGAAAGACCGCATCGGCATCACCATGATTGACGAAGCCGAGAAAAAAGGCTTGCTGAAGCCCGGCGGTACCATCATCGAAGGCACGTCGGGCAACACCGGCATGGGGCTTGCTCTTGTCGCGGCGGTGCGCGGTTACAAGTGCGTGTTCACCACCACCGACAAGCAATCGAAGGAAAAAGTGGATTTGCTGAAAGCGCTTGGCGCCGAAGTGATCGTTTGCCCCACGGCCGTCGAGCCGGAAGACCCGCGCAGCTACTATAGCGTTGCAAAGAAACTTGCGCGCGAAATTCCGAACTCGTTTTATCCGAATCAGTACGACAATCCGTGCAATCCGGAGGCTCACTACAAAACCACCGGCCCTGAAATCTGGGAAGACACCGAAGGCAAGATCACGCACTTCGTTTGCGGCATGGGCACCGGTGGCACCATCAGCGGCGTTGGCAAATTCCTGAAGGAAAAGAACCCGAACGTAAAGATTATCGGCGTCGATCCGGAAGGCTCGCTCTATTTTGACTTTCACAAAACCGGAAAAATAACGAAAGCGCGCACCTACGTCGTGGAAGGTATCGGTGAGGATTTCTTTCCCACCACGATGCACATGGACATTCTCGACGACGTCATCCAGGTGAACGACGAAGAATGTTTCGTTGTTGCCCGCCGCCTTGCCAAGCAGGAAGGCATTTTCACTGGCGGCTCGGGCGGCGGCTGCCTCAGCGCAGCGCTGCGCATGGCAAAGGATCTTGGACCGCACGATTTTATCGTCGCCCTGCTTCCCGATACCGGGATGCGCTATCTCAGCAAGGTGTACAACGACGAATGGATGCGCGAGCGCGGCTACGTGGAATCGAGCGTGCCCATCACCGCCGCGGAGGTCGTCAACGCCAAGAGGCAGTCCGGCAAGGTCCGGGAACTGGTGATCGCGCGCCCCTATCAGACTGTCTTCCACGCGCTAAAAACCATGCAGGAGCAGGACATTTCGCAAATTCCGGTCTTCGAAGAAACTCTGCCCATCGGCACCATTTACGAAGACCAGATTCTCACCCTCGCCTTGCAGGGAAAGGATCTGCGCAAGCTAGTCGTGCGTGAAGTGATGAGCAAGCCGCTTCCCCGCATCCCGGGTTCTTCGCCCGTCGAGCGCGTCACCTACATGCTCAGCCACGAAAATCCCGCCGTGTTCGTGGAAATGGACGAAGCGAAGTTCGAAATACTCACCAAGTACGACCTGATGAGCACGGTTGCCGGTTTGATGGAACAAAAACGCTAGCCGCAATCCTCACGCGCGGCGCAGAGCACAGGAAAAACAAAAAGTGAAAATTCAGGACTTCAACGATCGGCTGAAGGATTCCATTCTTATCGCGGATGGCGCCATGGGCTCCATGCTTTACGAAGCTGTGGGCGCCGTTCGCTGCTTCGATGAGCTGAACGCCACGGAACCTGAGGCCGTCTTTCGCGTTCACCAGGCTTACATCGAAGCCGGCGCGCAGATCATCGAGACCAACACCTTCGGCGCCAATCGCTTTAAGCTCGCTCCTCTTGGTCTCGGCGACGAAGTGCAGCGCTTCAACAGCCGCGGCGTGAAAGTTGCCCGCGAAGCGCGCGAAGCGGCATCCCGCGAAATCTTGATCGCCGGATCAATCGGCCCGCTCGGCATCGGCGTTCAGGCGCGCCATCCCGAGCCGGATCAGATTCGCGCCATCTTTCACGAACAGGCGATGGCGCTCGAAGAACGCGGCGTGGATCTCGTCATCCTCGAAACGTTTTCCTACATTGAAGAAATCCTGCTGGCCATCGAGGCCATCCGCTCGTTTTCCAATTTACCCATCGTGGCACAACTCACTTATTCCGAAGAAGGCACTACATTCGGAGATGTCCGGCCATTCCTTACAGCTTCTATTCTGAAAGACAAAAACGTTCAGGTGATCGGCGCGAACTGCACGCTGGGTCCGCAATCGCTGTTGCCCATCCTGCAGGAACTTTCTAACGCACAGGAGATCTCTATCAGCGGCATGCCCAACGCGGGGTTCCCCAAGCGCGAAGGCGACCGCATCGTTTATCCGAAATCCTCGCCGCAATACTTCGCCGAATTCGCCCGCGAAGCTGCCGGACTCGGCGTGCGCATTCTGGGCGGTTGCTGCGGCACGACGCCAGCGCACATCCGCGCCATGGCCGACGCGGTGAAATCGCTTCGCCCGGCAAAACATCATTCTGCCGCCACGGTTGTGGCGACTGCGCAGCCTGCTACGCCGGCGCAGGAGCGCGACCCCGAAAGCAAGTTCTGGAAGCGGCTGCAGAAAAAAGAATTTACCGTTTGCGTGGAAATCGATCCGCCAAAAGGCATCGCGCTCGACCGCATCTACGAGCAGGTGGACCGCGTGATGGCTTCAAAGAAAGTGGACGCTATCGACATCAACAGCGGCGCGATGGCTCGTGTCGGCATGGACGCGCTGGTCGTTGCTGGCGCCCTCGAAGCACGCGGCGTCGAAACTGTTCCGCACCTCACCACGCGCGACCAGAACATCATCGGCCTGCAAGCCATGCTCCTCGGCGCATGGACCGTCGGCGGCGTGCGCAACGTTCTTGCCATCACCGGCGATCCGCCGTCGGTCGGCGATTATCCGGAAACCAGCGGCGTCTACGAAGTCGATTCCGTGGGCCTCGTGAAAATCTTGCATCGCCTCAATCAGGGCACGGACTGGGCGGGAAAAACCCTCGGCGGCCAAACCAATTTCACGATCGGCGTCGCGGTGAATCCCGTCGCCGATGATCTCGACGCGGAAATCGCCCGCTTTTACGCCAAGGTCGAGGCCGGCGCACACTTCGCAATGACCCAGCCGCTCTTCGATCCCAAGCACTGGCACGCGTTCCTGAAAAAACTGGGCGGCAAAGTCCCTATTCCCGTGCTTATCGGCGTCTGGCCGCTCAACAGCTACAAGCAGGCCTTGCGCCTCAACAACGAAGTTCCCGGCATTGTGATTCCAGAGCCGCTACTAAAATCTTTGGAAGCAGCGGGCGCCTCCGCGCGAGATCGCGGTTTCGAGGTAGCGCGCGAAATGCTGGCCTGGGCGCGCACCGAACTTGCCGGCGCGTACCTCATTCCACCGTTCAAACGCTACGAGGAAATTCTCGAAATTTTGTAGGATCGAACTGAAGTTACTTTTGTGGCCATCAAGCGACGCTCGCTTCGCCTGCCGGTGGCGCCGTCGTTTGCCGGTCGGCCACTCGACGAAAGATGGGCAGGAGCACGAAGTAAATCAAGCCAATCGCAAATGGGGCCAACAGCGCCCAGACGACAACCGCGTGCCATGTGGTGTTCCAGAGAAGTTTAATCGCCCCCCAGAAATTCGCACGCCCCATCGAAACAATTTGCGAAACCGAAAGCGGCAAGTGCGGCGCGCGGAAAAGTTTTTCACCCAACCGGAAAAAGGGCAGCAGCAGCGCAACCTGCGCGGGGTACAAGAAATAGTTCACCGCCTGCATCGCGGGAAGATTCAGCCCGAACGCCAACCCCGCCAGCCCGCACAACCACACGCTCCAGCCGAATGCCGGGATCACCGCCAAAGTGGCGCTTAAGGCGAGGCTCAGTGCAAGCTTCTCTGGCGTTACGCCTTGTCGCAAAAGCTTCAGCAAAGGTTTTATTATCCGTTTTTGTAGAAAATTCTCCGTCATGGGACTTTTCTCGGGAACCAGTACTCCTAACGTCTCCTTAAGTGCCAAGGCAAAGAGTTGCAACGAAACGTATAACGAACCGGCGATAATGTCCGCAGCCGCGTCCCACAATAACGGGAGCACTTTAATTGCCAGAGACGTCGCTGGTTAGGCCAACCAACAAGAAAATACGATAAATTCTAGGCTATTACTTTGTTTCGGGCGGGCTTTGTGTCGTGTGGTCGTGGATGATGCGCCAGCCCTCGGGGAATCTCTGAAAAACCAGTGTGAAGATCCCGCCGATGTCTCCCGCTTGACGCTGCAGGTGCCAGTTTCCGAGCACCAGTGCGGCATCCGGTCCAAGTTGCCGGATTTCGAGCTCCGAAAAATCCAGTTTGCCCATCACCCGTTTGTCGGCGTAGTTCTTCTCGTAGCGCGCCATCACGGGTTGCCAACCGCGCGTAAATCCGCGCGTCCCAGCAAAGGTCAGTTCGGAGGAGTTCCAGTAGCCGTCCATGAATCCGCGAATGTCGCCTTTGTTCCAGTCGCTCTGCTGTGTGGTCAGCACCCCGAGAATTGCTGCTCGGTCGGCATCCCTGGCCTTCCTGGCCTCCGGGAACGTCCGCCCAGAGACAACAACCAAGATTGCGCCTAGAAAGGAGGCTAGGAAAAGGCTCAAAACTGCTGGCTTCGAGGCCATGTGGAATCCCCTAACTGCTGTCATAAGAATAGGATAGAGAGACTTCTTGGACAAGTCCCGGTTACCGCAAGGACCTGCTTCTGGAAGTGCTATCCCCGTAGTACTTGGGAGCTATTGGGGTAATGGGGTGGGGAAGGAATAATCATGGGCGAGGCAAATGATGTTCTCCGCAGCTCTACTTTCGATCGCCGTCGTGGCCATGGGCCAGTTCGCCGTGTATTACTGGCGCGCCGTGTTCACGGGTATGGCCAGCCTGCCGATTTCCAGCCGGGTGCTCGAAGCGGCCCAGGTGCAGGAAGAGTCGCTGTGCGGGAACGACTTTGAAAAGTTTGCCAGCCTCCTGACTCTTACTCCCGAATTGAAGGAATCCAAGGGTGGGCTGGGAATGGTGCGCGCGTACTACTCTGTGATCCAGCGCGCAGAGGCGATACTAGCGCGCTTCTCGCCGATGATGGCCGGTTGGGCCGAAAAAGAGCGCACGCTTTGTGCGCGCATCGCCGCGATTCATATCGACCGGCGCCTGGAAGCGAATATGATGCAGGCGGCGTCTATCCGTTCCATCTGATTTCTCCACCAAAAATGTTTCATTCCTGATTCTCAATCGACAGGAATCAGTACGCCCAGCGGACGAGCGTGGCGCCGGAGGTGAAGCCTGCGCCGACGGCGGCGAGTAGGACGAGGTCGCCCTTCTTGAGTTTCTTTTCGTCGAGGGCGGTCTGCATCGCGAGCGGGATCGTGCCGGCGGTGGTGTTGCCGTACTTCTCGATGTTGATGATCACTTTGTCGAGCGGCATGCCAAGGCGTTCGGCGGTGGCGGTGATGATGCGGCGGTTGGCTTGGTGCGCGATGAAGCAGTCCACGTCCTTGCCGGTCAAGCCGTTTTTCGCAAGGACGCGCTCGGTCATCTCCGCCATTTTCTTTACCGCGTATTTGAAAACGTTTTTTCCGTCCTGGTGGATGTAGTGCATCTTCTGATCCACGGTTTCGTGTGAAGCGGGGTTCAGGCTGCCGCCTCCCGGCATGTACAGGAACTGGCCGCCCATGCCTTCGATCTGCGCTACATGATCGATGATGCCCGCTTCGCCATCCGCGGCGGGTTCCAGCAGGACGGCTCCGGCGCCATCACCGAAGATGATGCAGACGGAGCGATCCGTGAAATCGGTCATGGAAGAGTTGACGTCGGAGCCGATCACCAGGACTTTTTTGTATTGCCCGGATTCGATGAACTTCGTGCCGACATTGAGCGAATAGAGAAACCCGGAGCATCCCGCGGAAACATCGAAGCCCCAGGTGTTGGTCATGCCGAGCTTGTGCTGCACGAGGCAGGCGGTGGAGGGGTACATCATGTCGGGCGTGACTGTGCCGACGACGATGAGGTCCACCGACTGCAAATCGAAGGGATGCTTGCACTGCAGCGTTTTCACGGCTTCTACGGCGAGGTCGCTGGCGGCGACGCCCTTTTCGGCGAGGTGGCGTTCGCGGATGCCGACACGCTCCATGATCCATTCGTTGGTGGTGTCCACCATTTTTTCAAGATCGGCGTTGGTCAGGAGGCGCGGAGGAACGTAACCGGCTACACCCGTGATTTTTGCGGCTTTGCAGCGAGCCATGTTTCTCCTTGCGGAAAGCTTCGAGAGAGCGGGAAAGACTGATTGTAAATGATGGGGTTTGCCGGAAACAAGCGCACGCGGATAGTTTTGCTCATTTCGCCGCCGAGGGGGAAAGAATTTCGTAGCGCCACGTGAAAGCGGCCGTCTTTTTCAGCATGGCGGCGACGGAGCAATATTTTTCCTCGGTGAGAGACATGGCGTGCTGGACGGCGGCTTCGTCGAGCGTGCCGCGAAGGCGGAAGAGGACTTCGAGCTTGGTCCAGACGGTGGGCGGCTCGGGGGCGCGTTCGCCGGAGCAGAGGACTTCGAGCGATTCGAGTTTCTGGCGCTTTTTTTCGAGGATGAGGACCATGTCCGTGGCGGTGCAGGCTCCGAGGGCCATCAGCACCATCTCCATGGCGCCGGGAGCTTTGTTGGAATCGCGGTCAGAATCGAACGGGACCGCGTGGCCGGACGGACTGGTGGCGAAGAATTTCTGTTTGCCGATCCATTGGATGGAGGCTGTTTGCATGGAAACCTTCCTGTGTTGGCGGGATGCAATGTGATTCGATGCGGCTGCCAAGCGTAATGTAACAGAAATGGGGATGCGGGGTTGAAAAGCGGCGTTCATAAGCAGGGTTGAAAAACAGGGTTGGAAAGGCGGCGTTGCTAGAAAGAGACCCGGTAGGATAGGCGCCAGCAGCAAAAGCCGCGGAAGAACGTCGAATGGGAGAGTGCAAAAGGAGAAGAGAATGAAGAAAACGGGAACAAGAATACTGGTCGCGGCGATTCTGATTCTGCTTGGCGCGGCTTGGCTGCACGAGAGGAAAGTGAAAGCGGGAGCGCAACTCGGGATTGGGCAGCCGCTCTGCACCTCCTATGTGCCACGGACCTGGGGACAGTTCCGTGGCGGATCACAGCAAAGCGGACTGGCGTTTGAGGATGCCGCGGGCACGCTGCGGTTTGTGACTTCGGTGCCGTGCCAGGGCACGCCGGAAGTGGCGCTGGAGATCCGGCGAACCCCGGCCAATGCGTCAGGAGGGAATTGACCCTTCGGCTGCGCTCAGGGCAAGCGAGCGGGGAGTTAAAGGGACAACGAGCTGACACGGGAGAAGATTGGTATGACCAGAACCGCGTACCCCCCTGTTTTTCTGTAAGAGACCTGGGGAAAAGAGAGTCTCGCCGCAACTGTCCAGTAAGAATTGAGCATACTCCCCGGCAAATGAGTGATTTGTGTGGCTAGGAATTGCGGAAAGATACGTCATCAAAGCGCTTGTCGCCGCGCAAGAGATCGCTATCTGCGGCGTTCCAGGCTTCGTTGCTGGAAATGGAAAAAGCGACCTCGACGTCCTTGTCTGGGTGGTCGAGTTCCGTGAACTGAGTCCCGTTGAAGCGTACTTGCCCGGGAATCCAATGGGTCTGATCGATTAGCTCTTTGCCGTCCACGCTCAATGTGAAACTCGCGATGAGCGCCGCTCCTCCGACTGGCACTTGCAAGTCGTAGCTTGCCTTGACGCTCGCGCCGTCCTTTTCACAGCGAATCTGATAGCGGATAGGAGTGGCCATTGTCCCCCCATTGCGCGCCGCATCCACGACTTGAGCCAACGCAATCGACCGATAGCAAGATGTTGAGTCCGTTCCATTAGCCATAACTAATGGAAAAGTGTCAATCTTCGACGTTGCGAGTCTCTTGAACTGGGAATTGTCGCCTGTGACGCGCCTCTGGCGCTTGAGGAAGAGGGATGAGTTGGCCCTCACATCGAGAGAGGTAGGACTTTGGACAGAGCAGAGTGACGCAAAGAAAACCCCGCAACCTTGGAAGGCACAAGGGTGCTGCAGCAAGCAAAATGCCTCAAGTTCGCAAGTAATTTACTCTTGGTCCTCGCCGGACTCCTTGTCGTTCTCATTCTTACCTTTGAAATCGTCTTCGCTCTTACCTTTAATAAAGCTCTGTGCCTTTTCCCAAGCCTCGTCTGCCACTAGACGCCCGGTGGCTCTTCCCACAAGATCTGCAAGCTCGAAATGAATTCCGCCATACCGGCGAGATATCCCAGCCTGATTCGCTGCCTCCGTGAAAGTGGCCCAGGAAAGGGTGACTTCTTGTTTGGGTGTAAAACCCGGCTCGGTGTTGGAGGTTAGAGCAGAAAACTTCACAGAGTCTCCGAACTTGTCGCTGTGGGTGAATCGCTTGAGAATCTCTGCGCCAGCCGCGCTGAAAGTGCTGTGACCAGAGATGTATTCGGGGAAGGGCGGGGTGGGAAACGTGGACGATTGATAGGGAATCCACAGCGATCCATCAAAAGTCTGTGTGCCTTGGAAAGGGCGCCAAGACTGAATCTGCTGACCACGAAAGAGGTAAGGGATGCTTGTGATGGGACGCACGGAATCGAAACCGCGCTTTGCATCCCATGCAGCGATACCGGCGTCAAAGATGGCGTTTGTTAAGGCAAAGAACATTTTGGCGTCATCATCGACGGTGTGATGATCGCGGCGTGAGACGAACTCGCCAAACAGGTCCCAGTGCCCGGGTGGAAGTTCCGTGTGCGGACCATTCGCCCAGTACTCGGCAATCATCTTTTGTTCGTCTGTAAGGTTCGCGCTGAGAGTGATCAGATCCATTGATTGTTGCAGGTAGGTCTCCGAACCGAACAAAGCCGGACCAAACTGGGAGACAAAGGATCGAAATTGGTCAGGCGAGGTCATGGCAAAGGGGACCACGCGGTACCATTGCGCTCCCACAAAGGCCTGGGTGATGACGTGGGGAATCGGGCGCGTCGCACCGTCGTCATACGTCAACGGCTGCCAGCGGTTGGGATCCAGAACCGATGCTGGATTGACTGGCACGGTGCTCGCTGGATTCACCGAAACGTATCCAGTCCAATCGGAATACGCCCCCGGGTGCAGATCGCCGAGCTGGTTGGAACCGTCGCTATGCCGAAACGCGAGTACCGCGGCGCAAGCCACATTCCCAATCCCCGCCGGAGTGTCCGTATTGGTGGTTAGATTATTCGGATCGTAGCCCAAACTAGCCATGAGTGGATCAAAAACACTAGCCTTGTCGAGCGCAAACAGATCCACCAGGGCGCGATAGGCGGCAAAGCTGATCGCTTCATTCTTGTTGGTCAACGTCCGTTCTGCTTTGGGTCGCCGCAGTTTGTCGCCAAACTGTGTGCCGACAGCTTTCTTGTCGTATGCCGCCCACGCATCGAACATGCAGGTATGCGCTATCGCGAGAGCCCGGGCCACCATCGGCGGACCAATGTGGGAATCGCGCACGCCTTGCAACGCCGCGACGTTCCATTGCACCACTACGTTGTCGCTCGCACTGGTTTGGCCCATCACGCCTGCCGGCCAAATCAGAACAGCAACGATAAGCAAGGATCCAAACGATAAAGGGAGCTTAGAGCTCGACGTGGAAGGTTGGTGTGTGCTCGTAGTCATTGGGATACTTCCTCCAGCAATAGTGGACAATCGAATCGATACGAATCACGTGTTCTCGCAGCGGATTTAGACTGCCACGGCGAGCAGGGCGTCGATCCTCGCTCGCCGCGACAGTTGTCTTCCTTCGTCCCTCCGTGTGAAGCGACCTAGGCGCATCAGAAGAACATGCCGCTGTGCTCAGTGCCGAATTGCGCGAAGTTGGTGTGCGTTGTCGCCGGGTTGGATTCGAAGTGGAAGCCGTGCCCGGTATCCTTCGGCGTGGTGGCAGAGACGGCAATCGTTGCTGAGCACTCGAAAAAGTCGCCGCGGAATTTGTTCGTCGCGTCGCTGAATCCGGGGACGCTTCGGGTCACTCCGCTCCATTCGATTTTCATCGAGTTGATGATGGCGCTGAAGATTCCCAGCGCGTGCGTGGGGTCAAAACTGTTGGGGACCGTGAAAGCGTCAAACACGCAGGCGTTGTGCACCAGCAGCTCCGCAGTCCCTCCGCTAACGTTCACTTTCCCGCTACCGGCGGGGTACGGCGCAGCCCACATAACGAGAGAACCGGCAGCTATTCCCGGGTCATAAGAGTGAAAGCCCAACGGGCTTCCATTGGGGGTTGCGGGAGACACCCCCAAACTGTCCAATCATATGAATCCGATGGTGGCGCGGTGCCGCTCGCTGTCGAGTCCGACGAAGACGCCGTCCATGAAGCGCATATCGGCGTGGAAGTCGTAGCTGGCGCTCATTCCAGTGTTGAGGTCTGTGCCGACGCCCGAGAAAATCAAATCGGCGTTGGCGATCATCCCGCTGAAGTCGGTGATGACGGACGGGTCGTGGCCCGTATTGGGGCTGGTCGTTGGACTGGCATCCACCGGCCCCGGGAAGAAGAAGTGTGCGCCCGGGGGTGTCGAAATGTGCGTGATGGGCCGCGGAACTGCTTTGCACCTGTCGCGATGTCCTTCGTCTTCGTCGTCTGCAAGTGCCGGCAACCGTAGTCCTGAGCCGAGCAGGAGCCCAGCTCCGGCGGCGGTGCCGGCTGCCCCGCGAATAAGATTGCGCCGGGTTAGCCATTTCTCCTGAAGCTTTTTCCATGAAATAGACTTTTCGTCATTCATCGTCGTTCTCCTTCGACTTGCTGGCAATGCCTGGAAGACAAGTGTGTTCACCAACGAGTGATGGCCCGGGGTCTCGAGAATACTTTCCAGAATGCATGAGGGGTGAATTGCCGGAAAACAGGACGGGGAAACTGGCCCGAGACTGCGCCCCCGAATAGGAAATGTCAAGTCCAAAGTCTGGCACAAAGTCTGGTAATGAAAGCAGTCATAGGCGTGGGAGACCAGGTGTACAATGCGCGTACCCCAGCTCAGGGAGGCGAGTGTGATTAGGATTTCGGGAATGGTGTGCGCGAAGGTTGGCCGGTTGGTGGTTTTGGCGGTGGCGCTGATGTTGGGGGTGGGCGCGTTTGGGCAGACCAAAGCAGGGACTAAGACGAAGGCAGGGCCGGTGGATCCGGGGGTGCGGGGCGGGCCGTCGGGGGGCGGAGGGCCGCTGAAGGGCTTGACGGCGGACGAGACGGCGTTTTTTCAGGATGGGCAGACGCGGTTCACCGATGTTGAGGCGGTTACCGGGGGCGCGAACAATGGGCTGGGGCCGCGCTTTAATTCCAACCAATGTTTTTCTTGCCATGCGCAGCCGGACGAGGGCGGGTCTAGCCCGGCGCAGAATCCGTTGATCGCGGTGGCTACTTTTAATGGAGCGAAGAACACCGTGCCGTGGTTTATCACGGCGAAGGGGCCGGTGCGTGAGGCGCGGTTTAAGAAGAGCACTGACGGGACGGGTGACGGCGAAGTGCACGACATTTTTGTGATCACCGGTCGGACCGACGCGGTCGGTTGCAACATTTCGCAGCCGGACTTCTTGCCTGCGGGGAATCCGGTTACCGGCAAGGGCGGGAATCGGAACATTATTTTCCGGATACCGACGCCGCTGTTTGGCGCGGGGCTTGTCGAAGGGATTCCGGATTCGGCGATCCTTGCGAATATGAAGGCGAACGCGACGGCGAAGTCGGCGATGGGAATTCACGGGCACGCCAACGCGCACTTGAGCGGGAACGTGAACCGCAACGCGAATGACGGAACGATTTCGCGGTTCGGCTGGAAAGCGCAGAACAAATCGCTGCTGCTGTTTGCGAGCGAGGCGTACAACGTGGAGATGGGAGTGACGAACCAGCTTTTCACGCAGGAGCGCGATGAAACGCCGGGATGCGTGTTCAACGCGACGCCGGAGGATACGTTGAATTTTACGCCGGCTCCGCCAAGCGGCGGCGGGAACGCAAATACCGCGGTGATTTCGGATATTGAAGCGTTCGCGAATTTCATGCGGATGTTGGCGTCACCGGCTGCCGCACCTGCGACGCCGACGACAGAGAAAGGACGCGCGACGTTTGCGAACATCGGATGCGCGCATTGCCATACGCCTTCGATGACGACGGCGGCAAAGATTGCGAGTGGATCGTCGACCACGCCTAGCGCGGCGCTTTCGAATCAGACGGCGAATCTTTACTCCGACCTGCTGGTACACCACATGGGCATCGGCCTGGCGGACGGGATCACGCAAGGCGGTGCGGGGCCGGATGAGTTTCGGACGGCTCCTTTGTGGGGCGTGGGGCAACGGGTGTTCTTTTTGCATGATGGACGGACGAGCAATCTGGTGGAGGCGATTCGGGAACATCGGAGCAAGGGGAGCGAGGCGAATCGGGTAATTGAACATTTTGAGAGGTTGAGTCGGAAGGAACAGCAAGAGGTGATTGATTTTTTGAGGGGGTTGTGAGGGAGAGAACGCGGTGAGTTGCGATGGACACGGTGAGCGAGGTAGGACTGCGTGTTGCCACGGTCCCTCGACTCCGCAGCCCGACGCGCCAAAATGCGGCGCGGAAGAAAATGTCGGGCCGCTCCGCTCGGGATGACAGAGAGGAGCCAGAGGAAGAGGGTGGCAGAGCCTCGGATTCGGAACGCCATTCGGGAGAATGGCGTTCCCAGGGTCTGGTTATTTGGATTTGTAGGCGAAGGAGAGTTTGGTCTCTTCGTTTAGGACGAGGGGACGGAGGAAACGGTAGGAGGCGCCGGCGCGGGGGATGTCGACGGCTACGGGGAGGACGCCGGCTACGCGTTGCTGGAGGTTGTAGACGTTTGTGGAGGGCGGCGGAGGTGGCGGCGCGGCAGCTTTCTTATGTTTGCCATAGGAGATTTCTGAGGATGAAGTTTCCACGGGGAGAGCTTCCGCTTGGACCGTGATTGCGTTGGCGATGGCGCCGACGTTGAGGCCGATTTGATAGGCGCGGGGATTGGATGCGTCGTAGGAGATTGCGGAGCGCATGGTTTGAAAGCCCGGGGCGTGGGCGGTGATTTGATAATTGCCGGAGGGCACGTTTGGTAGGAGCCAGCGGCCGTCGGAACTGGTAGAAGCGCTCCAGGTGGCGTGGGTGGCGGTGTTTTGCACTTCGACGATGGCGGAGGAAATGACGGCGCCGGAGGGATCGAGCACCACGCCGCCGAGTTGATTGGGAGCGAGAGTGATGCCGGGCGAGAGCGTCATTAAGCCAATGTAATTGCGGCCGGCTACCGGAAGATTCACGATCCCAGCGCCAGCGGTGCTGCCGACTCCAACACCGGCTTGGATATTGCCACCGGCTACACCGCCGCCCATTCCGCCATTCAAAGTCTCGACTCCTGTGTAAATCGCCCGCGACGCGGGCCAGTAAGAGGCGGAGAGCGCGTCGCCGCCGAAATCCTTTACTTTGTATTGTTCGGGTAAAAACACTTCCCACTCGAGAATGCTGATGGGGATATCCATCTTCGGAAGCGAGAGGCCGGCGTCACCTTTTTTGGCGAAGGGCGAGCCGGCATGGAGAAAGACGAAGGAGACGGTGTACGCGCCCGCGGGACGAAAACCGGTGCGGAGCAGCGGGACGCGGCTGCCATCGGCGCCCTGCACGGGTTTCACTTTTTCGCCGGCGACTTCGGCGGTGAGGATGTTGACGCCCGCGGGAAGATCCACTTTCAGGAAAGGCTGGGCCTGATTTTTCACCGTGAGTTTAATCTCGGTGAGTGATTTGCCTTCAGAGGTGACAAGCGTGGTGACGACGGCGCGTTCGGCGACGGCGGCGAGAACGCTGGCGTCGGGGAAGCGCGTCCAGTCGAGAGCGAGGGTTGGGGATTCATCGGGCTGGCGATGGTAGCGAAACGCGGCTTCGAGCGAATAGCGGGAGAGCGCGCGGAGATAGGGATTGATTTCCTTGATGTCGAGGCGCTTGAGGCCACCGGATTCGTGGGCGGCGAGTTCGAGGGTGCCCTGGCCTTCGACGAGGACTTCGCCGGTTTCGCGCTGCGCGTCCTTGAAGGCGAGGAGCGGAGCGGCGGCTTTGGCGTTGGAGAGAGGGCGCTCCATGGAGATGAGGAATTCGTGGGCGGAATGCCCCCGGCCGGCGACGTGAAGAAGAAGGACGCCGTTCTCGATTTCGCTGGATTCGAGCGAGGCGCCGTTGACGGAAGTGACTTCAAAACCGTCGGGAACGGCGACGGAGAATTGATCGGCGTCGCCCTGGACAACGTTGATGTTGGCGAGTGCGGCGATTTGCAGATCGGATTCGCTGACGGAGACGAGAGTTTTCACGTCGGAGAGGAAGCGCACTTCACGAGGTGTTGCCGGGGCGACGACTTCGCGAGTGGCCCACCAGATATTCGCGGCCTGGCCTGGGACCAGCGTGGCTTCGATTTCCGTGTTGCCTTTGACGGAAGCGCGATGGGTGATGATGCCGTGATTGAGCTGGACGTTGGCGCGGTCGCCCGGAACGGTGAGGAAGAGGCGGACGCTGCCGGCAGAGGGAACGGGAAGAAGGAATGAGGCGCGGCCAGTTTCGATGGAGAGCGGAAGGCCTGCGTCGAGATTGACCGAGAATTCGGATTCGCCGGGAAGGACGGCGACGTGCGTGCCGTTATCGAGGAGAAGAGGAAGTGGCCGGGAGCCCTGGCGCGCGTCGAGGACGGTCATACCGGTGGTGAGGGGAACTTTCGCGGAGTTGCTGCCTAGGGTTTCGCCTTCGAGCTGGACGGAGCCGAGGACGTCGTCATTGGAGACGCGGAATTTCAGATCGGCGCGCTTGAGGATGTAGGGAAGCGGAGGAAGATCGGATTTTTTTCCGGGACGATTGGCGAGGGCGAGGAGGCGATTGTATTCGTCGAGAGAAAGGGTGACGTTGCCGGTCGGGGGAAGAGGCGATTCGAGACTCTTTTGGGCGAACGCGGGAATCCCGAACCAAAAAACGATAGCGACGAAGAGTAGACGGAGTTTCACTTGCCACCTGCCTTTTTGTCCTGCTGATAATTGAATTCGGCGGACGGAGATTGATTTTCACTGGTGAGTTCGGAAACGAGAAAAACAGAGGGGCCGTACGCGGGGAAATCGACGCGGACGGGAAGAATGCCGGTGGCACGGGCACCGCGTTCGTTGGCGTGGAATTTGTCGACAAGAGATTGCGATTGCGCGGCGAGTCGTTTTTCGTCTTTGGATTTATCCGACCTGTTCAAATCTGCATCCGTGACCGTGTCTGCCGGCGCTCCGCCAACAACGCCGGAAGAGGGCGGCGGCGCGAGAGGCGTATCCACCGGCGGTTCGGCGACGGAGGCGACGAGGACGGGTGAGATTGGATTGACGTAGGACTCGGTGTGAAACGAGCCCGGTTCGGAGGAGAGGCGGAAGAGCGGCGGGAAGAAAACCTGGAGGCCAGTGCGCGAGACGGGCAGATCCAGCGCGGGAAGAGAAAGTTTCAAGCGGCCCTTGTCGGTCCAGGAAGCGCCGGGGAGAAGGTAGACGATTTCGAGGGCGAACTCGGAGGCGTCCTCGCCGGCGCGGGTCTTCGCGAGCGGGAGAAGAAGGCTGCCGTCGGGCGCGGAGCCGGGGCGGACAGGTTTTCCGGAGAGCGAGGCGCTCCAGAGTGTCGCTCCCTGAGGCAGAGTGACCTTGACGAAATTACGCTGGTTGTTGCGAACGGCGTAGCGCGATTCGACGAGGGATTTTCCGTCTTTGGTGAGCAAGACGCGGTAGCGGGCTTCTTCGATGTTGGCCATGAGCACGGCCTGTTGGGCGTAGCGGGCGACGGCGATGTGGAGCGAACGCTGGGATTTGGCGTCGCCGGGCCGGGTACGAAAAGCAAGCAGCGCGGGAGACTGGCGATTGGTGACGGGTTCGCCGAGATCGCTGGCGTCGGCGCGCTCGAGGCCCTGCGTCTTCACGGAGTCTTCCTTGATTTCGCCGGCGCCGAGGACATCAACAGCTATGCCCCCGGTATCACGTTCTGTGCCGGTGAGGCGGAGGAGAGGGATATCCATCTGACCTTCGCGCGGCAGAGCAGCTTCACCGGTAATGACGAAGCTGGCGGATTGCTCGACAGGTTCGAGGAAAGTGATGAGGAGTTCGCCAGGCTTCATTTCCCAATCGGCGACGAGCGCGCCTTGGACCTGGTTGATGGTGACGTGTTCGGGAAGCTGGATGCGCGCTTCTTTGGCGGCGCCTTGCGTGATTTCGAGATTGACGTTGGCGGTGAGGGAAGTGGAGTCTTCACCGAGGCCGACAAATTGCGTTAGCGTGCCGCGCATGCGCAGGGGAAGCGTGGAGTGGTGGTCTTCGGTTTTGCGGCGCCAGGCGAAGGTCATCGGCTCGGCGCCTTTGCCGTAGGCGGTCCACTTGTTCCCACCGTTGGGCAGATCGGCAGTGTCGGAAAAGAGGCCGCCGTAAAGCGAGAGGTCTACTCCGGCGCGGGGAATTTCGAGAGCGACTTTGGTGACGCCGGAGAAAGTGGAGGGGATGGAGAGGCGCTCTTCGCCTGCGGAAGAAGAAATGGGCAGGGCGATTTCGAGAGTGATCACCGAGCGGCCGGGATGAGAAAGAAGCGCGGAGAGCTGCGAGGCGTCTTTGCCGGCGGCAGGCGGAGCGAGAGAGAGAGATTTGCCGTCGAGCTTGGCCTCGCGGACGAAGAGGCCCGCGGGAATGGGGACGCGCACCCAGCCATTTTTGAGGACGTCGACGGTGAGTGTGGCGCGGCCGGAGGCGAGATCGGTGTCGACGCGGAGATCGTAGTCGACACGGGTGAGGGTTGCGTCAACGGGCGGCGGTTCCGGCTCGCGTTCGGTGGGGTACGCTTTCACGCGGAGGGCGCGGTACTCCGGAACGGAGATGACCACCCAGCCTGGAGAGTGGTTGGAGTCTTGTGCAAGCAGAGGCCCGGCGGAACAAAGAGCAAGCAGGCCGAGGGTTAGAACGAGCAGAGTTGCCGCACGGAACGTGCGAAACGACACGACGAGACAGTGGTATGCGGAAGTTGTCATAGGTTGTACCTCACTAAGAAGGAGAACGTACTGACAGAGATTTCTTGCAGGGGAAAATGGTTGCTTGAAGGAGTAATTATTCGGGAAGGAACAATTGATACTGAGAGTACCAAGCCCGATTGAAGGCCGCCGGGAGCCGGCACTTCCGACGCAACATGATTTAACTAGCCGCTACCGCGATTCCGCCAACCCATTCGCACAAGGTAGTCACACAGCGGTTTGTGGAACAGGTTTGGCCCCGAGCATTCCTCCAAAAAACGGTTGCGCTATTTGTCATGGTGTCCAAGCGCAGGCGATCCGGGGCTGCTTTTCTGAACCACAGGACAGTTCCTTCTTTGGATTCTTCAACTGCAACGAACCCGGTGTCGCGAGCGGCAGCTTGAAATGTTTGAAGCTCTTGCATCGTGTCTCCGATCTATGTAAGTTGCCGCGTGGTAATTAGAAAAAGCGGCGGATGAGCTGGGCGTTTCTGCGCGGCGACGCTGGTGCTATGATGGCCGCGACATTTAACGGGGAGTTACTTGCATGCCCGACAAATTCGATACGCCCAGCGCGCAATTCCTGGAACGGAAGCTGTCCACGATTCTTTCGGCGGATGTGGCGGAATTCAGCCGGTTGATGGGGGAAGACGAAGAACAGACGCTGCGCCTCTTCCGCGGGCACAAAAAGGTGTTTGAATCCGTTGTGGCCTTGCACAACGGGCGGATTTTCAATACCGCCGGTGATGCGATCCTGGCGGAGTTTCCGAGCGCGGTCGAAGCGGTGCGCTGCGCCACGGATATTCAGGCAGCGCTGCGCACTCGCAACGATCAGCTTCCCCCCAACCGGCAGGTGCGGTTTCGCATAGGCATCAATCTTGGCGACATTCTGATCCAGGGGCAGGACCTGATGGGGGACGGAGTGAATGTTGCCGCACGGCTGCAGACCGCGGCAGAGCCGGGCGGCGTGTGCATTTCCGGAACGGTGCACGACCAGATTCGAAACAAGCTTTCCATGTCGTTTCAATCGCTCGGGGAGATGAGCTTCAAAAACATCGCGCAGCCGGTGCGGACATTTTCGATTACGGATGCCGAGGGAAGCGGGCCGCTGCCTTCGCGGCAACCAGCGGCCACGAAAGGCAAGACCAAATGGATCGCGGCGGGTGTGGCGCTGATTGTGGCGCTGGCTGGCGGAGGATTTTGGGCTTACACCGCTCACCAGCGGGGCGGCAATGAGAATGCAAGCGTCGCGGCTCCCACGCAGCAACCGCAAGTGACGGCGCCCGTCGCTGCAATTCCCAGCGTTGAAAAAGCAGAGACGAAGATCGCGCCAGCGGCTGAAACGAAGCCGCCCGCCGAAGCCAAGCCTGCGCGTGCAAACAAACCCAAGCCATCGGATGAGCCTGTACGAACGGCTTCCGCGTTGCCTCAGAAAGCAGGACTGAGCGCCGCTCCGATCCGATCGGCTGTCAACAGCGGCTTCGAGGACGGACTCTACTCGGGACAGATTTGTTTCGCTGCAACGCCGAAAGATCCGGCGCGGTGTTTCCATGGCGAAGGCACGGCCGCAGGCAGCAAGTTGAATGGCAGGTGGCCGATGGGCAAGGACACCGGAGTGTTCATGAATCTGACCGGACATATCGGGCCAGCCGGCGAACTGGAAATCGAGATGCACAGCAAGGCGGCGGATGGCACGGTGCTAAATAATATTTTTCTTACGGGTACGCTGCAGGATGGACTGATGACCGCAAAGGGCGCTTTTCAAATGGGACGCGGGGTTAGCTTGGACTGGCACAAGAATTAGGTGGCTCAGTTTTCCAAATTAACGATTCAGGTTGGTTTTTGTGTTGGTGTCGGCGGAGGGAACGCCGATCGGGAGATTAGCGTTCCCAGGTAGAGCTGCCATGAAAGCCAGCGCTACATTAAAGAGGGCGGAGCGAGTGGATTCACCCTTCGCAAAAAGCGCGAAGGGTAGACCACCCGCGGCCGGCAAGCCTAGGAGCGTGAGTTGGGGAATGGAGAATTTGCAATGAGGTCGCAAAAGTTCGGGCTCTTGTAGCCGGCAATAAAGCGCTCGCAGACATCCGCCTTCACCGTCCCCCAGGTAGAAGCTGGCTTGTGGGCGAACCCGCCGAAGAAAGATTTGACGATGCCTTCCTTGAAATTGATTCGGGGGTAGGCGGCGACGATTTCCTCGCGAAGCTCCGCCGGAAACTTGTCAAAGCCCTCTCCGAGAACGTCCAGACCGACACCGGTGAAGAGCAAGGCAACTTCCGGGTCCATGTATTGGGTGACTCCCGGAGTTGTGTGTAGGGCGATGGCCTCCCATGCCGTTTGAGCCTTGTCTTGCGGGATGCCATGAGCGACGAGAAACTGCCGGGCTGCATTGGCACCGTCAACCTCAAACCGCTCCGACTCGCTCGAATACTCCTTAAGCAGGCCGAGATCGTGAAACGCGGCGCTGACGTAAAGGAGTTCCGGGTCGAACCGGAGATTCTGTTGGCGCCCCTGCTCCGCCGCAAAAAGGTACACGCGATTGGAGTGGTTGAAAAGAAGTTCGGTGGAAAACTCGCGCAGGATATCGTGCGCTTCCCGGGCCAGTTTGGTATCGGGAATCTGAATCGTGGATGATGTAAGGAGCATTGAATTACCTCGAGTGGAATTTGGCTACGAGATGAAGGTAAGCCAACGCGTATTCCAATGCCACGACAGAGAGACAGCAATTTAGGACATTTCAAGAGGACCCTGTTTAGTAGAATTACGACGTGCGGAAAGTGGTCATTGCCGGTCCTCCGCCAGTGCAGGTCCTTGATGTGACCGGCCCTCTTGAAGTGTTCTCCAACGCTCCGGGCTATGAAGTCCAACTCGGGAATCCCGGGAGCGGCACCAAGCTGCAAACGCACCGGCATATCGCTCTATCCGGTGCGACTCCAATCGCGGAAATTTCGGGCTCCATAGACACCTTGATCATTGCTGGCGGGCCGGGCGCCGAGAGCGGAGTTTACGATCGTAAGTTTGTGTCATGGATTGCGGAGACGGGCGGCCGCGCGCGGCGCGTTGCTTCTATCTGCACGGGAGCATTCTTGCTGGCGGCGGCGGGTCTGCTGGATGGCAAACAGGTTGCAACCCATTGGAACTTCTGTGACCGTTTGGCCAAGGAGTTTCCGAACCTCCACGTCCGTCCGGAACCTATCTATCTGCGAGATGGAGCGATATACACGTCGGCCGGCATTACCGCCGGAATCGATCTGTGTCTCGCGATGGTGGAAGAGGACCACGGACATCAGGTGGCCTTAAATGTTGCCAGGTTTCTGGTGATGTTCCTCGTGCGGCCCGGCGGTCAAGCGCAGTTCAGCCATATGCTGTCGCGCCAGGCGGTGACCTCGCAGCCGCTTCGGGAATTACAGGTGTGGATGCTGGAGAATCTGCGCGAGGAGCTTACCGTCGAAAAGCTTGCCGACCGCCTGGGTATGAGCGCGAGGAACCTTACGCGAGTCTGCCTGCGCGAGACGAACATGAATCCGGGCCAGTTCGTCGACCGGATGCGCGTGGAAGCGGCTCAACAACTGATCGATAGTTCGGCGATGGGGCTCAAGGAGATTGCCGACCGATGCGGTTTTAGTTCAGCGGACGCGATGCGCCGGACGTTCCTGCGAGTTCTGGGCGTCACTGCAGGCGAGTATACGAATCGTTTCAGAAGCACGAAGGGTTAGAAGATATCGGACGAGCGGGCCGGGCGAGCCCGGCCCCTACAAAAGCGAGGAGAGAAGAAAACGGCGTAAGAGTACAGGCTGAAGCCTGTGCTCCTGTGGGGTCAGGAAGTGCGGGAGAGGAGGGAGGCGACTTCGATGATGGGGTTGGGGAGCTGGCGCATGGCGCGGACGAAGGCTTCGATCAGGCGGGGATCGAATTGGGTTCCGGCGCAGCGCTCGAGTTCGGAGAGGGCTTGATCGGCTGTACGGCCTTTTTTGTAGCTGCGGTCGCTGGTGATGGTGTCGTAGGAGTCGGCGATGGTGATGATGCGCGCGCCGAGGGGAATTTTTTCGCCGGTGAGGGCTTCGGGATAGCCGGAGCCGTCGAAAAATTCGTGATGGTGCAAAACCATTTCACGAATGCGGGCGAGCGGAACGAGCGGCTCGAGAAGTTTTCCGCCGAAGGTGACATGAGTTTTCATGGTGTCCCACTCTTCGAGATTGAGCGGCCCGCTCTTGTTGAGAATGGTTTCCGGGATGCCGACCTTGCCGACATCATGCAAGACAGCGCCGAGGCGAATTTCCTCGACTTCGAGATCGGTCATGCCGAGGGCTTCGGCCAGAAGCGCGGCGTAAGCGGAAACTTTTTGCGAGTGGCCCTGGGTGTATTGGTCCTTGGCGTCGATGGCGTAAGCGAGCGAGGTGACAGTGTCGAGAATGGATTGCGGCAATGCGCGCGGGCCTTCGGCAGGCGGATCCTGCGCGATTTCGGTGGAGGGCAGGGAATCGGTGAACTGGCGGAGGCGAAGATAGATTTCTTCGAAGGCTTCGGGACCGGTGGTGAAGAGGCGCTTGAGAGTGACGCCGAGATAAGCTTCGAGGACGTCGCGCTTCCAACGGCGGGCTTCGTTGGGGTCAACGTGGTCGGCGGTGGAGACGGTGTTGCCGCCCTGATGCTTCGACAGGTACATGGACGCGTCGGCGACCTGGATGAGTTCCTGCGGCGAAGCGCCGTGGAGCGGGTAGCAGGCGATACCGAAGCTGGCGCTGATGTTTTTTTCACGGAGGAGCGGATCGGCGGCGACCCAACCGCGGAGTTTTGAGGAAAGCTGGCGGGCCTGCTCCATGGTGGTTTCGGGCATGAGGATGACGAATTCGTCGCCGCCGTAGCGGGCGACGACATCGGAGCGGCGGCAATTGGTTTCGAGGATCTGGCCGACCCGCTGGAGAACCAGGTCACCTTCGAGATGGCCGTAGAAATCGTTGACGAATTTGAAGCGGTCGAGGTCCATGAGGACCAGCGCGAAGGAGCGGCTGGCGCGCGAAGAGCGTTTCCATTCAGACGAAAGCGCTTCCATGAAAAAGCGATGCGTTTTGACGCCGGTCAGGCCGTCGGTGATGGCCTGTTCCTGCGCTTTCTGGAAAGTTAGAGCGTTGTGAAGAGCGCCGGAGATAAGGTCAGCGAGAGTGCGCAGGAGGAGAGATTCTTCCTCGGAGAAGTCTACCGGTTGGAGAGTTTCGACGTATAGGACGCCGTGGAGATGGTCGGCATAAAAAATCGGAAGACCCATGGCCGCGGCGGAGTCGGGAAGTACGGGCTTTGCGCCAGTCTGATTGTTGGGGAACGAGCGATAGGTGGCGGATTTCCCGGTGCGCGCCACCTGGCCGATGAGGCCGTTGTCGAGAGACAGGCGGTGCCCCAGCGTGCCGCGGCGAGCGCCGCTTTCCGCCTGGATGACGAGTTCGCGGGTGGTGTAGTCGAGCAGGGCGATGCCAATGTGGTCGTAGCCGAGGCCGTTTTCTAGCTGCTCCGTTATTTTGGTGAGGACTTCGTCGGGATTGAGCGTGGCAATAGCGTCGCGCGAAATGAGATTGAGCAGGCTGAGATGGCGGGCCTTGGTGCGCTCGTTCTGGAAGAGGCGCGCGTTTTCGATGGCGATGCTGGCTTCGCTGGCGAGGACGCGGATGAGTTCGAGGTGGCCTTCATCGTAGGCGCGTTCGTGGTCGGAATAGATGCACAGGGCGCCGATGGCCTGATCATAGGCGACGAGCGGCACGCCGCAGAAGGAGCCGGAAATGCGGATGGGGTCGACGCCCAGCTTGCGAGTCTCGGTGACAAAGTTTTCGCGGATAAGAACCGGTTGCCGGGTGCGGATGACGTATTCAGTGATGTGATTCCCGGCGGGACGCGAGCGCATGGGCATGCGCACGCCGCCGATCATTTCGAGATCGAAATTGATGGCGTCGCGAACCGGATCGGGGCTGGCGATATAAAGGTTTTCAACGTCGAAGAGGCGGCGGAGCTCTTCCCAGATTTTGCGGAGGAGATCTTCCTTGTTGAGAGTGGAGCTGAGGGCGCGGCCGATTTCGTTGAGGACGTGAAGTTCCTCGGAGCGGCGGGAAGTTTGCTGAACGAGGTAGCTGTTTTCGACGGCCATGCCGATCTGGTGGCCGAGGGCGAGAAGGAGGCGGAGTTCAGCGGGAGTGAAGCGTCGACTATCGGGAGTCCCGAGGAGCAGTAGGCCGAAGGCCTGTTCCTTGGCCTGGAGACTGATGACGACGACGCTGCGAAGGCCGTGCTTCAGGGCGAGTTCGCGGAAGCGGCGAAGCGGCTCGTCGTTTTCGAGAGAGGTGAGATTGTCGTCGCGCAAATCGCGGAAGCCGAGGAGGCCGCCGAGGCGGGAGACGAGGCCGACGAGATAGTCATCGAGACCTTCTTCCTGGGCGACGTTGCAGAAGGCGTCGGGAATACCGGCGGAAACGACGGAAGTGGGGCCGGCGGTGTCGCCATGATGAAGAAAGAGCGCACCGGAAGGAAGGCGGACAACGCCGAGGACGCGGTCGAGAGCCTGCGCGAGCATGCGCTGAATCTCGCCGCCGACGAAGCTGGAGGTGGCGAGGTTGAGATTGGAGAGAGCGAGCATGTTGCGCTCGACGCGGCGCTTTTCTTCCTCGTAAATGGCCATGACGAGGAGCATGCAGACGAAAGCGACGGGAAGAGCGGAGACGATGAGGATCGAATCGCCGACGAATTTTTGCGGCGGTTGCAACAGGAAGAAGCCCAGAAAAACGACGCCCCAGAAAGAGAAGGCCAGGCCGAGGAGGCGATCCGCGAGGGTTTCGTGGTGGCGGCTTTCGTTCCAGAAAATGAAGCCGACGGCGACGTAGATGAAGGCCGCGGGAATGAACGAGGAAACCGGGAAAATCTGGAGGGCGTTCGCCAGGGACCAGAGAGCGAGGAAAATTGCCGAGCCGATGGCGGGCTTAAGCCAAAGTCTGTTGTGCGTATAGAGCTGCGCGCCGAGGAAAAAGCAGATGGCGGCGAAACCGAAGAGCGCGTGATTCAGGGAACTGAGGACGATGTTGGTGCCGATCCAGGCAGAAAGAGCGGGGCAGAGATAGTGGAGAGCGTAGAGGGCCCAGCCGACGGTCCAATAAAGAAGATAGTTCTGGCGCTTCAGCGAATAAATGTAGGCGAAGAACACTCCGACGAGGAGTGTTCCGAGAAGCAAGCCGAGCGCGATCACACTTTGTGACATTCGGGCCTAGTCAAGGTCGTTCCGCGGGCGCAAGAATTCCGAAGACGACCGGAAGAAGGAGTGGGTGGGGCACTCACAAAAATTAAGGATGACCTGAAATGAAGTGACACACACCCGACTTTTTCTTCCTGTGGCCCCCGAACCCCGCAGAAACGAATCACATAGGATTATGAGGCAGGGGAAAAAGAGGGAGCAAGCGTACCGGGGTACTGGTAGCGAAAGAGGTAGTAGGGGGAGGGGCACGGGGAGGAGCAGGGGAAGCGGGGAAATGAGTCTCGCCGATGATAGGAAGCCTTTAAATTGCGGAAATGAACTAGACGTCCTGACGTGTGAGGAATAGATAGAATCGCGAGAAACCTTGCTCACCCCTGTGACCCCTAGTACCGTAAAGCACGCGTTGGAAAAACTAGAAAACTACACTATGACCGTGCTCGTCAGCGAAGAGGAACACAGACGATTAAACGCCCGCGGATACCGAAGCTCAATGCCCGACGGTTGGGACGACATCGACCCTCTAGGATGGATTGTCTGCGGAGGCAGCTCGGTTGGACTCGTTGCGAGAGGTTCCGGTAAACTGGACGGTTCGGGGAAGAGAGCGAGAGCTTACTTATCATGACTGACGCGGGGAAAACACAAGCGGGGGGCGTGCGCGTGCGATTTGCGCCGTCGCCGACGGGTTATTTGCATGTGGGTGGAGCGCGGACGGCGCTGTTTAACTGGTTGTTTGCGCGCAAAGAGCGCGGGGTGATGATCCTGCGCATTGAGGATACCGACGCAGAGCGGAACAAGCCGGAACTGCTGACTGGAATTATCGAGGGGCTGAAGTGGCTGGGCGTGGATTGGGATGAGGGGCCCTATTACCAGTCGCAGCGGACGGAGTTCTACCGCGAGATGGGGAAGAAGGTGCTGGCGAATGGCAGCGCGTTTTTGTGTTATTGCCCGCCAGAGAAATATGTGGGCGGAGATCACGCGGAAGAGGGAGCCGAGGGGACGAAGGTGCGGCGGATTGTGCGCTGTTCTTGCCGCGATGGGAAGCCTTCGACGCCGGGGACGAAGCCGGCGGTGCGCTTCAAGGTGCCGGTGGGAGGCACGACGAAATTTTTTGACGCGGTGTTTGGCGAGCGGGAGTTTTCGAACGACGAGATTGAGGATTTCGTGCTGCTGCGCTCAGGAAAAGAGGGCGAGGAGTTCGGGCAGGCGATGTACCAGATGAGCGTGGTGGCGGACGACATTGATATGCGGATCACGCACGTGATTCGCGGCGCGGACCACATTTCGAATACACCGAAGCAGGTGCTGCTGTATCGCGCGCTGGGAGCGGAGCCGCCGATTTTCGCGCACGTGCCGCTGATCCTGGGGCCGGACAAGTCGCGGCTTTCGAAGCGGCACGGGGCGACGGACGTGAATATGTATAAACGCGAGGGATTTTTGGCCGAGGCGTTCCGGAATTTCCTGGCGCTGCTGGGCTGGTCGCCGGGAGGGGACGAGGAATTTTTGCGGACGCGGGAGCTGCTGCAGAAATTTTCACTGGAAGGCGTGAGCCGGACGAACGGCGTGTTCGACCGGGCGAAGCTGGAATGGTTCAACACGCAGTATCTGCAGAAGTTGCCGATCGAGGATTTGCTGCCGGAAGTGGAAGCGCAGTTGAAGCAGGACGGATTGTGGAAGGAAGAGTGGGCGGCGGGTTCGGGGCATGCATGGTTTGCGAAGACCGTGGACCTGCTGCGGCCGCGGATCCGTTTGCTGCCGGATTTTTCGAGCTGGTCGCGGGCGTTTTTCACCGATGAATTTCCGATTGATCCCGCGGCGAAGGCGAAATTCTGGAAAGAGGAGAAAGTGCCGGAGCTGCTGGCGAAGCTGGCGGATGCGCTGGCGGCGCTGCCGGAGTGGAATCACGATGCGTGCGACCACGCGGCGCGCAAAGTGGCGGAAGAAGCCGGCGTGAAAGCCGGATTGCTGATCAACGCGACGCGCGTGGCGATTGTGGGACAGGCGGTGGCGCCACCGCTCTTTGACACCATGGTGGTGCTAGGGCAGGAGCGGGTGGTGCGGCGGCTGCGGGCGGCGTTGAAGGAGTGGAAGTAGCGGAAGTAGCGGAGTTGAGGCTCTGTAGAGGCAGAAGTTACCGAAATTTCATCCGACACAAAGCGCATTGCCAAGACCAGCGATCTCAGCATCGGCGGCTGCTTCCTTCCCTGTCCTCCTAGTGTCCTATGTCGTCTGAAGACCCATCCGCACCAACCGGATGGGTTCCAGTGCTTTCGTCAGAAAATAGCGGATGCGGAATGAATGATTCGGGAGGCTCTTGCTCGAATTTCATCACTTCCGAAGGTTTATAGACATGCTCTTTGGCGCACTCATCGCATCGGGCCCGGAAAGGGGAATCGACGGGAGGCCGGGGAGTGATTGCGTCTGTCTCGGCCAGCGGGATTCTGTGCCTGAAATATAGATTCTTCCGAAGGTGAAACCAATGATTCTTGCAGAGGACCACCCAAAAATAACGGCTGTCTTCCCACATACGAGTACCCTCCAACGGTCGCGGAGAGGGCAGGGACCTCGGTGACCTGATGATATCAAATCGAGCCGAGTGATATTTGGAAAAGCATTAAGAATACCCGCTACCGGCAACTCCTTATAGTAGCGGCAAATCTGCCGGAGAGCTGTCAGTGTACCGACACCACCGTCCGAAGGATTTCGCTCGGAGTGGCCGGCACGCGGAAGTATTATGTGTCAGGCAGTGGGGGGCGTGGCCATGCGTCGACACAAGGTTCGCACTCAACAGGTTCCGACCCGGCTTCACACGCAACTTGACACGCAATTGGGGCGAGCCGCGGTCCGGATTTTTGCCGCGAATGAGCGCTTGAACCAGATGCTTATCGAGCATCTTGACTCTGCCGCTTGGAACGCCAAACCGCCGGGCAAGGCCCGCACCATCGCGGCGATCTTCACGCACATGCACAATGTCCGCACCAAGTGGGTCAGGCTTACAGCTCCGCACCTGAAGGTTCCGCGACAGCTCCAACGCGCGGACTGCACGCTGAAGCAGGCCAGCGCGGGATTGGCCGAGAGCGCCGCTCGTTGTGAGGAGATGCTTGCGGAAGCACTCGGTGAAGGCGGGGGCCGAATCAAGAAGTTTCATAGAGACGGCTGGGCTAAGCCCTGGCCGGTTGGACCGGAAATGCTGTGCTACATGATTTCTCACGAAGCCCACCATCGCGGACAGGTGATGATGCTGGCGCATCAGCTCGGCCATCGCCTGCCTAACACAGTGATGGCTGGCATGTGGAATTGGGAAAGGCTGTGGAAAGAGTGCGGGGCGCCGGGCGGCCCCGGCCACGATTCATAAGAAATGGCCTCGGCCCACAGGCCGGTCGCTGCCGCCCGAAACGCTGCAGGGACGAGGAATCCAGGCAGCCTCCTAGTATTTACAAATACAAGGTTGACAACCGTAACGGAGGGATTATGCTTGGCTCCCCGCGCAGTGATGGATGGTGAGCGTAAAGCGAATTGGTCCGCCCACGTTACAAACCAATATTTTGAATAGGAGAAAAACGATGCGTTCTCGCCTTGTGGTGATGTTGTGTTTAGCGATGGTGGTGATGTTGTTGCCGTTGGGAGTCGCGGCGCAGACTCAGACAGTGCGTCAGATTCCATTGACTCGCAGTGGGCCGCTGCCGGCGACCCCTCCGATCAGTGCAAATGCCGCGCAGGGGCCGGAAATTGATTCCGCGCTGGTCGGCGACGCTGATGATAATTCAGACGCAGGAGGACCTGGTATATCCGTGAACCGAGGAATCGCGAAGGGGCCGGGCGCCGGCATGCAGCATTCGGGTTCCGGGAAAGCGAAGTCAAATCCCGAGTTGATCTTGTCGGTGGATGCGATCAATCACTTCGAACAACGCTTTGTGGCGGCGGGCGGAAATCAGTTTTCGATTGAACCTCCCGACCAGGGCCTGTGCGTTGGAAATGGCTTCGTGCTAGAAACGGTGAATGACACCCTGCAGATTTTTGACACCGCCGGCAATCCTGTGAGCGCGCCAACAGGGCTCAACAGTTTTTATGGTTACGCGCCCGCAATCGACCGTACGAAGTCGCCGCTGCAATTTGGACCGGAGATTACGGACCCCAGCTGCCTATTCGATGGCGCGACGCAGCGGTGGTTCCATGTGGTGTTGACGCTGGATCGTCGAGTGCCCACCTCGCAAGCTCTCAATGGAGACAATCACCTGGACATCGCGGTGAGCGCCACCGCTGACCCGAGAGGGTCTTGGAATATCTACAGCTTGCCGGTGCAGGACGACGGAACCCAGGGAACACCGGACCATCACTGTGTGCAGAGGCAGGGAAAAATTCTGGTGCACGGGCCGTGCCTGGGAGACTATCCGCACATCGGAGCGGACGCGAACGGGTTCTATATCACGACGAACGAGTTCAGTCTGGCGGGGCCAGGATTTAATGGCGCGCAGATTTATGCGTTTTCGAAAAGACAGCTGGCGGCAGGAGCACCGCTTGTCAACGTAGTGCAGTTCGACACTTCGGACCCGAGCCTGGGCGTCCAGTTGGACGGCGCGCCGGGATTTACGGTGTGGCCGGCGACCTCGACGGGGAATCAGTTTGAAGGCAGCCAGGGTGGGACGGAGTATTTCCTGAGTTCCGAAGCCATTCTTCAGCAGACCGGCGTGGACAGCCGGCTGCGGCTTTGGGCGGTGACGAACACAAGCTCGATCGACACCGCGCCGGCGTTGAATATCAGCGCGAGCGTGGTGAACACGATTCCCTACGCCGTGCCCGGACGGGCGAATCAGAAGGCCGGCGACTTTCCGCAGGGGGAGTGCCTGGCGGATTCCACGCTGCAGGTCAGCGCGACACTCTTCGGGTGCTGGCGATTGCTGGTCGGCGCGGGCGGGCCCTTCCCCAATCCGGAAAAGCTGGTGGACAGCAACGACTCGCGAATGCAGCAAGTGGTGCTGGCGAACGGAAAGCTATGGGCCGCCCTGGACACGGGGTTGATCATTGACGGGGATAGCGCGCCGCGGGCGGGTATCGCGTATTTTGTGATTAACCCCCATGCGGGCAAGGTGGACCAGCAGGGCTACGCCGGAATTTTGGGCAACAATCTGACGTATCCCGCGATTGCCGTGACGCAAAGCGGAAGAGGCGTGATGGCCTTCACCGTGTTGGGCGATGATCACTATCCGAGCGCCGGATACGCAGGCATCGATGCCAAGATCGGCGTGGGCGACATTCACATCGCGGCGGAAGGACTGGGACCGGACGATGGCTTCACCGGTTACAATCCGACAGCCGTCAACGGAATGCGGCCGCGGTGGGGAGACTACGGCGGCGCCGCAACCGACGGCAATTCCATCTGGATCGCGTCGGAATACGTGAACCAGACGTGCACGTTTAACACCTGGCTGACAACCAACTTCCGCTGCGGCAACACGCGGACACAACTGGCGAACTGGGGGACGCGAATTTCGAAAGTCGTTCCTTAAGTTGAGTTGAAAGGTCAAGAGAGCCACTCTTTGGAGCGGCTCTCTTTTTTTTGCGCGTACTTTGCGGACGGAGGTGGCGGACCGGACGCAAAGGCTTTTTTTCGCAGGACACGCGTTACAATGCGGGCACTGAGCGGCAGGCTCGAAGGACTTGCGCGGCGTCGGATGATTGCGGATCGCGGAGTTCGCTGCCGAACCGAAAGGATCGAGTATGCGGGAGCCAGAGGGGAAGCAAGCGGTAGTCAGGGAACAGGGATTGGTGCGTTTTGGGTTGGGATTGGCCAACTGGAGCGAGCGATGGTTTCCGGATCCGCTGATTTTTGCGCTGATGGGAATTCTGATCGTGTTTATTGCGGGGCTGTTGCTTGGGGAGAGTCCGTCGAAGCTGGCGATTCAGGGCGGGAAGAATTTCTGGACCTTGGTGCCGTTCACGATGCAGATGGTGATGATTATCATCGGCGGGTATGTGGTGGCGTCGACGCCGATTGTTTACCGGGCGATCCAGGCGCTGGCGGGAATTCCGAAGACGCCGCGGGGGGCGGTGGCGCTGGTGGCGCTTTTTTCGATGCTGACGTCTCTGATCTCGTGGGGCTTGAGCCTGATTTTCAGCGGGTTGTTTGTGAGGGAGTTGGCGCATCGCGTGAAGGGGATGGACTACCGAGCGGCGGGCGCGGCGGCGTATTTGGGATTGGGCGCGGTGTGGGCAATGGGGCTATCGTCATCGGCGGCGATGCTGATGGCGACGAAGTCCGCGATGCCGGCGTCGTTGTTCAACATCAGCGGGCTGATTCCGCTGACGCAGACTCTTTTTTTGTGGCAGAGCATTGCCACGACGGTGATTTTGATTGTCGTGTCGGTGCTGGTTGCGTATTTGTCGACGCCGTCGCCGGAAAATGCGCGGACCGCGGAATCGTACGGCATTCCCTACGAGCCAATTCGCGCGAGCCTGGAAGTGAGGAGCAAGCCGGGGGAGTGGCTGGAGTACAGCCCGGTGCTGACCGTTTTGGTTGCGGCGCTGTTGGGCTGGTATTTGGTGGATGTGTTCCGCACTTCGCCGCAGGGTGCGCTGGCGGCGCTGGACTTGAATACGTACAACCTTATGTTCATTACGGTTGGGCTCTTGCTGCACTGGCGGCCGAAGCGATTTATGCGTGCGGTGGCGGATTGCGTGCCGGCGACGGGAGGCGTGCTGATCCAGTTTCCATTTTACGCGGTGATTTTCGGGATGATTGTGGGGACGGGCGTGGCGGAGGCGCTGGCGAAACTGTTCGCGACGATCAGTACGCAAAATACGTATCCGCTGCTGGTGGCGGTGTATTCGGCGGTGCTTGGCGTGTTCATCCCTTCGGGCGGGAGCAAGTGGATCGTGGAGGCGCCTTATGTACTGCAAGCGGCGAACCTTCACCAGGTTCATCTCGGATGGGTGGTGCAGATTTACAACGCATCGGAGGCGCTGCCGAACCTGGTGAATCCGTTCTGGATGCTGCCGCTGCTGGGAATTTTGAAATTGAAAGCGCGGGATATTGTGGGATATGGAATGCTGCAACTGGCAGTGCATGTGCCGGTGGTGTTTTTCCTGTGCTGGCTGTTTGCGCGGACGATTCCGTATGTGCCGCCGGTGAAATAGCAAGCAGGGCGCCACCGCTGTTCGACACGACGGTCGTGCCGGGGCAGGGACTGGTGGTGCGACGGGTGAGGGAAGCGCTGAAAGAGTCTGAACTAAGGAGTATGACATGAAGAATCACTTCCGAATTCCCTCGAGGTTACGAGTTCCCATCCGCGTGCACTTGATTTCCAGCGCAGTGATCGCATTGGGAGCGCTCGCGGCTGTCGAAAGCATTGCTCAGAAGCCGTCGGCACCACCGATAGCCCCCGTGCGAGTGGTTACCGAAGACTACTTCGGCACCAAAGTGTCCGACCCCTATCGTTATATGGAAAACCTGACGGACCCTGGAGTGGAGAAGTGGTTCAAGGAGCAGGATGCTTTTACACGCGTAGAACTCTCCCGGATCCCCGGCCGGGCGGCACTGCTTGCGAGGATAAAAGAGCTCGACCAATCGGGCCCACCACGCGTATTCGACATACAGCGGTATGAGAAGGAGAAATATTTCTATCAGAAGAGACTACCCAACGAAGACGTCGCGAAACTCTACCTACGAGAAGGGCTGCAAGGGTCGGAAAAGCTTCTTCTCGACCCTGATAAATACTCCACAAAACCAGGGCAGCACTACGTGATTAACTATTACGCTCCTTCGCTGGACGGGCGGTACGTTGCCTATGGTGTCTCGCCTTCAGGCACCGAGGATGCCGTGATTCATGTATTGGACCTCGCGACAGGCAAAGAGACTGGCGAATCAATAGACCGCAGCTGGTATGGTGGAATATCGTGGGTGCCTGATGGGCAGTCCTTTTTCTATATACGGTTGCAAAAACTCCCCGCCGGTGGGGATCCTGCGGAACGAAGACTGAAGAGCCGCGCGTATCTGCATAAAGTGGGGAGCAATCCGGAAAGTGATTTGCCCATTTTCGGTTTCGGAGTGAACAGCGGCATTGACCTGGAACCGGCCGATAGCAGCGCGGTGGTGACTGACTTTCGCATTCGATACGCGCTGGCGTTCGTCAATCACGGATTCAGCAACGACATTACGATATATATGACTCCGCTCGAATCGATCGGAAAAGCGGGCGTCAAGTGGCAAAAGCTGATTGACGTGGACGACCAGGTGGTCAACTTTGACTTCCGCCGAGATGATCTATATCTGATTTCCCACAAAAACGCGCCGCGATTCAAGGTCGTACGCATAAGTCTTTCCCACCCTGATCTAAAGAATGCGCCGGTCGTTATTCCTAACGGCGAACCGGTGATTACCAACGTGTTTGCGATGGGCGACGCTCTGTATATACAGGAACTCGATGGCGGGATCGGGAGACTTTTTCGTCTACCTTACTCGGGGGATGCGGCAAAAGGGATTCCAGTGCCATACGACGGAAGTATTGGAATCGGCGGCGGTGATCTCCGTCTAGACGGCGTGATTTTCGATTTAAGTTCGTGGACGAAAGCAGGAAAGATATTTGAATACCTTCCGAAGGAAAATCGGGTCGTAGACACAAAGCTTCAGCCCTTAGGAAAGTTCGACGAGCCGGCTGACATTGAATCCAAAGAGACAAAAGTCCCAAGTTACGACGGCACAATGATCCCTCTCTCCTTAAAATTCAAGAAAGGAATCAAGCTCGATGGGTCGCATCCCACGCTGATAGAGGGCTATGGCGCCTACTCTCTAAATATTGACCCGTACTTCAGTCCGCGTGACCTGGCATGGATAGAACAGGGAGGAGTCATGGCCGTTGCCCATGTCCGAGGCGGCGGAGAATATGGTGAAGAATGGCACCAAGGCGGAATGTTGCAGAACAAGCCCAACACTTGGCGCGATTTCATTGCATGCGCCGAGTATTTGATTAAGGCTGGCTATACTTCTTCCGGAAAGCTGGCCGGGGAAGGCGCCAGCGCCGGCGGCATCTTGATAGGGCGTGCGTTTACGGAGCGTCCCGAACTGTTTGCCGCGGTCCTCAGTGATGTCGGGCTTTCCGACATGATCCGGGATATGTTTTCTCCGGAAGGGCTTCTGAATGTTCCTGAATACGGTGACCTAAGGAACAAGCAGGGTTTTCAGAATCTCTTTGAGATCAGCGCGTATTATCACGTAAAAGATGGTGTTCGCTATCCTGCCGTGATGATCACGACAGGAATGAACGACCCGCGTGTCATTCCTTGGGAGCCTGGCAAGATGGCGGCGCGTCTCCAGGCGGCGACGGGGAGCGGCAAACCTATATTGCTGCGTGTCGAGTACCAGGGTGGCCACGGCACCATCGGCGGAACCAAGGCCCAGGCGGAAGAGCTGTATGCTGACCAATGGAGCTTCTTGCTGTGGCAGTTTGGTGTTCCGGCGTATCAACCTGTAAAGCCAGCTTCAGGCGAGTAAGCTCAGGCGCCGGTTTCACTCGAATAGTTGGCCTGGCTTCTTGCAGGCGGGTGAAAGCCGTTTAGGCCTCGCCGCCTTCCTCACCTGGCTCAAGAACACAAGTGTGCCAGTTCTCATCTTGAGCATGAGCTGCGCAGAACCATCGCCCGCAGATACCGCAATGGAAAGATGCGGTGGAGTCGCAGGGTTCGTCCATTGGAGAAACGGCCTGACAAGACCACTCGAGGTCCCGGGCTTCTGTCTGATCCACTTGTTGCAACATGTTCCCTCCTCGTGCGGGCAGTATACACCTGGGGAACCCCAGGGGCTCGAAGGAAGGCTGCTCGCAGTCTCGAGTAGAAGCGCAAACGGAAATTGCATTTGGCAAACGGGATTAGTCTTGCAGTCAAATTCTCGAGGGAGTAGGATTCCTAAATCTTTACTCCTCGCAGGACCTTTCCAGCTCATTCCCGAGGTGTACCAGAAGGAGGATCCCACATGCCCATCATTAAGGAGTTCACCATCCGCTTAGAAGACCGGCCCGGAACACTTGGCAAGCTCTGCCAAACACTGGCCGAACAAGACGTCAATATTCTTGCGTATCAGCAATTCGCTCATGAGAAGGGTCAGGGCTCCGTGCGTCTTGTCGTGAACAATCCAGAAAAAACCAAGACCACGCTAAATCACCAGCATGCTGATTTCAACGAAGCCGACGTCGTAAAGGTGACGCTGGCAAATCGTCCCGGGGAACTCGCTCGTGTCGCGTCGCGGCTCGGGGAGGAGGGAATTAACATCAACTATGGCTACTCCGGAGCCGAACCGGGGGCCAACGCATCGTTTCTGATCCTAGGGGTCGCGGAGACGAGCAAAGCGTTAAGGGTACTTGAACAAGCGGCCGCCGCTGGCGGGAAGAACTAGATTGCTTCTGGTTGAGATTCAATCCTGCCAACCTTTCCTCCGTGGGCACTCCGGCAGATCAGTCGCACGCTTACTTTGAACGGAAATCGTTGACGACTTCGTCTTCCGGGGGGCCCAACTCATTTAACTTAATACGGCTGACCTGTGCGCTGCCTGCAAGTGTCGGCAAAAGACGAACACCCGCATCGGCAGACGAAGACAATTCCCAAGCGAGTTTCCATTCGATGAGCAGATCCGTGCGGGTATCTGGAGGGAAGAATAAAGAAGCGCCCTCCATTCTGTCTGAGGCGATGCGGAGCTTTGGCGAAGCGGCATCGAGCTGAAGCGGGTGGATGCTGCCATCCGCCATGACAATGCAATTGAATATTCCGCTGCCACACATGCTTTTTTCGGGAGGTCCATCCGTGGCTGGCTGATTTGGGGCGAAACGCACGCGCAGCTGACGATAGGCTCCGGCTGGAACTGAGGCGAAGTCTGCGAGGTGTATTGGAACACCTTGATCTGCCTTACCATCCATCAGATCAACCTGGAGGGGTTGCTGAACGAACGCCGCCGGCAATAATTCCTGCCAATCCGCAGAATCATCGGGCGGGGTCGCACTCGAATTGAGTTCGATGCTCTGAATGCTAAGGAAGATGTGGTGAACCTGACCAGAGCCAATGCAGGAACTGCAAACCGGCGCAGAGGCTAGCTGTGGGCGGACGGCGGCATTCATTTTGGGAAGCGTGCAGGCTGGTCTCGGATCACTCGAGACAATGCCAAGTGTTCCGGTGGGCGGGTTGGAAGTGAACGTAACGCAGGTGTTGCAGCCGGCGAGTGCAGTAAAGAAGAGCAGCGGGACATGAAAATGCAGGTTGCAACTGAAAGAGGTTAGCGCCATCCGACACCTCCGGACAGGCGGCAATTATGGGAGGAATACATTTTACGCCAGAGGCAGTATTCCAGCCACTGGGCATTCGTCGCGAACAACTGCTGCGGCACACCGCAGAAACCAGTGAAAGACAATTCGTGGTTGCACAGCATTTATTCCGAGGGGGGAACGAGGCTGCGCTATTTTTTTATTTGGGGGAGAAGATTTCAGGGTTGGCGGGTTTGGCTACGGATGAAGAGGCGACCACGTTGACGGCGGCGTCGAGTTCTTTGGTTACGGGGGGGAGGCAGATTTCGGTGCTGCAGGCCTGGTAACGCAACTTCATCGGGATGTGCTGGGGGCCGAGTGGGGCGGTGGGGAGAATCGATAGGGGCAAGAGAATGGTTACGTTGCCGGAGTAGACGTTGAGTTTTTTATTTTTGGAGAAGGTGAAGGTTTGGAGAATGCCTTTAGGATAGGCGACTGTGCCGAGTTTGAAGCCGGCGGGGATTTCGGCGTGGAGGTCGGTGGGGATAAGGTAATCTTCCGTGACCTCGCGAGCGTTGACGTGAAAGCCGGGGCGAATTTTGAGGACGACGGCAACCTGGAACGACATGCCACGGGCGACGGGATCGTGGGAGGCGTAGGCTTCCGGAGCGACGACGTCTTTGCCGGAGGGAGTTTGCGAGCCGGCGGGGGAAGAGAAAATTAGCGCGGCGAGGATCAACCTTGCCGCGAATCTGGAGACGAAGCTGCTCACACTGTCACCTGAGCGCCGAGTTGCTGAGAGACGACGCGGCTCATGACGGCGTGCAGGTCTTCGCCGGTTTTCTCGAGGACGAAGGCGTTGCGCGTTTCAGACCAGCCTAGCTTAAAGCTGGTGGAGAGGGCGGAGATCCAGATTTCACGAATGGGCGTGTTGGGCGAGATGACGAATTTTGCGGGCTCGGGCTCTTCGAAGATGACTTCCAGCTTGCCGCTTTCACCTTCGACGTCGAAGCCGTGCTCATCGCCCAGATTCAGGAGGCGCTTCTTCAAATCTTCGAAGGCGAGGTCGGCCTTTTTTTGAAAATCGTGTTCGGAGAGCATGCGGACGCTTTCTTAGAGCTGCGACTCGATGGCCTTGGTGAGTTCGTCTTCACTCTTTAGGCCCTGGAATTTGGTGACGATTTTGCCATCTCTCGAAATGAGAAAGCTGCTGGGATAGCCGAGGATGCCGCCGAATTTGTCGGCGGCTTCGTCGGTGCCAAGGACAATCGGATAGTTCATGGGGAGCTTTTGGCCATCGACGTCGAAGCGTTCTCTATCGAGGAAAGGCGCAACGGCGGATTGGCCTTCCTCATCCATGGCGATGCCGACGACGGTGAAGCCCTTGGGGCCGTATTTATTCTGCATGGCGATGAGCCAGGGAATTTCCACGCGGCAGGGGTCGCACCAGGTGGCCCAGAAATTCACGAAAACAACTTTGCCCTTGTAGTCGGCAAGCGAGACGTCCTTGCCGTCGACGGTTTTGAGCTTGAGTTCCGGCTCAGGCTTTCCGGCGACGTGGGAATCGAGACGAGTGTTCCCGGCGCCGGAGACGCGCGTGGCCTTGTCCGCGTAGATGGTGATGCCGATCAGGACGACGACTGTGAGAACGATGAGTGCAACTTTTTTCATGACGGTTTATTCCACCAATTTACATTGAAAAACGGTTCAAGAATGTCAGTTTGCCCGAGAGCCAGGCCAGCTTGTTAAAGAAGACGAGGCCCCCGACGAAGAGAAGCAGACCGCCGCTGAAGAGCTCCACGGCGTGCAGGTATTTCCGGAAATTCTTGTAGAAACGAAGAAACTGGCCGAGAAGGACGGCCGTGAGGAGGAAGGGAATGGCGAGTCCGGCGGAATAGACCGCGAGGAGAAGAACGCCGCGGGAAACGGTTTCGCTTGCGGCGGCGAGGGTGAGAACAGTGGCGAGGATCGGGCCGATGCAGGGCGTCCAGCCGAAGGCGAACGCGAAACCGAGGAGAAAGCCGCTGAAGATGCCAGGCTGGGTGTCCTGGTTGCGGAGATGGACGTCGCGGTTGAGCCAGCGGGCGAGTTGTGGGCCGAAGAAGCCGATGAGGGAGAGGGAAAAAAAGTGGCTGGCGCCCAGTCCGGCGAAGAGCGGGCCGTGGTGCACAAGCGAGGCGACCCCGAGACCTACGAGCACCACGCCGAGAACGAGGCCGGCGCGAAGATTCATGCGCATCAGGCCGCCGAGCAGGTGAAGTCCGAAAAGGATGATCAGCGCGCCGGCAACTGGCGCGAGTAGGGCGCGGTTCTGGCGCAGGAAGCCGCCGACGGCGCTGGCAGACGCGCCGAAGCCGATGAACACGACGGAAAACCCCATAACGAAGGAAAGAGCGGAACTGAAGAGGCCGGATTTCGGCTGCTCTCCCTGGCGAAGTTGTTCCACACCGATGCCGGAAAGCATGGAGATGTAGCCGGGGACGAGCGGGAGGACGCACGGGGAGAGAAAGGAGATCAGCCCGGCGAGAAAAGCTCCTGCGAGTGAGACGTCGGTCATGGTTGAGAGGCTCGTGTTGGTGGCATTTGAAAGTCTGCGCGCAGGGGGCCGTGAAGCAACTTCCCCGTCTCTCTATTCTCGCACAAAAGGAACAGCGGCATATCTGAGAGCTGTCTGCACACAGACAAGTTAGACGCGGCCATTGGAGTAAGGAAGGCGGAGACAGGTTACAGAGACAAGTGGCGGATTTGGCTGGCGGAGGGCGGCGGGTATGGGTTGCGGGCCGCTTGCAGAGTATTGAAAACGAGGAGGTTGCTGAGTGGCCGATTGGAATGGCTTTTGCTTCGCATGGTTTGCGAGGAACTGTCCCGGCAGGTGCGCATGGTTTGGACGCCAAACAAAGTGACGCTGCTGCGAGTGGTGGTGGGATTTCTGGCGGTCAGCGCGTTTGGGCATGGGGCGTGGATGAACCTGCTGGGAGTGGCGCTGACGGTGGCGGCGATCGCGCTGGATGCGCTGGACGGGCACATCGCACGGCGGAAAAAAATGGCTACACCGGTGGGGGCGCAACTGGACATTTTGGGTGACCGCGTGATCGAGAACATGTTTTTTACCTATTTTGCGGTAGTAGGGATGGTGTCGCTGTGGCTGCCGGTGCTGTTTTTTGCGCGCGGGGCGGCGACGGACTTTCTGCGCGGGTTGGCCATGAAAGCCGGCCATTCAGGATGGGGCGCGAACGCGATGCTAGAGAGCGGTTGGGCGAAGGCGCTGGTGGCGTCGCGATGGAGCCGCGGATTGTATGCGGCGATGAAGTGCGCGTGCTTTTGTTACCTGGGATTGGAATTGGCGCTGACGCGGGGGCCGGTGGCTCTGCTCGGTCCAGTCTCGCTGGACATGCACGCGGCGATTCGCGCGGGAGCGCAAACGCTGGCGTGGATGACAGGAGTGTTTTGCGTGGTGCGCGGATTGCCGGTGTTGGTGGAGGGGTGGAGATTTCTGGCGAGCAGTTTGTCGGCAACGAGCGCAGGTGAAGAAGCGCGGGGAGACGCGGGGTGAGCGGCGCAGGGGAACAGGAGCGGCGCATTGCGGCGTTTTTCGACATTGACGGGACGCTGGTGGCGGAGCCTCCGCTGGAGCGGAGATTGTTTCGGGAGTTGCGGCGAACGGGCATGATTCCGTGGACGAATTATTTGCGATGGGCAATGGAGGCGGTGCGATTGTTGCCGAGGGGGCTAACTGCTATTGCGAATGGGAACAAGAGTTATCTGTGCGGATTGCGAGCGGAGCAGATTTTGCAGGCGGTGGAACCGATTGCGTTCTTCGAAGAAGGAGTGGCGCGGGTGGAATGGCACGCGCGGCGGAGACACGAGATTGTGCTGGTGAGCGGGATGATGAAACCGTTGGCGAGGATAGTGGCGATGGCGCTCGAATGCGAGCTGGAGGCGCGTGGGGTCGAGCACGATGTGCTGGTGAGCGCGACGCGTCTGGAGGAACGCGCGGGTGTGTTTACCGGGTGTGTGTTGGGCGAGGCGAATTACGGAGAAGCAAAAAGGAGAGCGATGGAGGTGGTGGCTCGGGCAATGCAGATCAATTTGCGAGAGTCGCACGCGTATGGAAATACGCTGCTGGACCGGCCGATGCTGGACGCGGTGGGGCACGCGCACGCGGTGAATCCGGGGAAAGAGCTAGCGGATACGGCGAATTTGCGCGATTGGGCGATCTGGCACTGGCATCAGGAGAAAAAGTTTGCTTCGGAAAACTCGCTTAAGGATAAAGTAAAACTCCAAACGATTGGGACACATCTATGAACGGTGAGAAGACGCGGGCGATGGAAACGCAGGGAGCCGCGCAAGCGTTTGCGGCTTCGGAAGCATATCAGGGAGAGGCGGGTTTTTTGGGAGCGGAACAGGGATTGAGTGAGCGTGCGCCGGGTTTGCTGCGGAGAGAAGCGGCGGCGGCTTGGGCGGCGTGCGGCGGGTTTGAGCGGGCAGCGTTCGCGTATTTTGGCGTGTCCAGCGTGCTGATAGTGATGTTTGCAGAGCATTTGCGGCATCCGCTGCGGCTTTTGGGCGTGCGGGCGATCGTGGTTTGCGTGGTGCTGCTGCTATGCCGGATCCAGGCGCGGTCGGCGGAGCGCAGTCGCATGGAAGGGGAATCGCTGGCGGGCGAGTGGTGGCACTTCTGGCGGCACTGGTATCCGCACCTGTTCTTTCTGTTTTGTTTTGAAGAGCTGGCGCAGTTGATGACGCTGGTGACGCCGAACTGGCAAGACGTGAAGCTGATCGCGTTCGACCACTGGATGACCGGCGTACATCCTTCGATCTGGCTGGAGCAGTTTGTGACGCCGGGACGGAATGAGTTCATGCAGCTGGCATACCTGACATATTTTGCGTACCTGCTGGTGCTGGGCGGAATTTTGTATTTCCGGCGGGAGTGGCACGCGTACTGGTCGGTGATGACGTATTCGATGGTGGGCTATTCGATCGGGTACATCATCGCGATGTTTTTTCCGATTGAGAGCCCGTGGTTTTCGATGGTGGGAATGTGGAAAGCCCCTCTCGACGGCGGGCCGATCACGGCAACGATTGATTTTATTGAGCATTACGGTCGCGTAAGAGGCGCGGCGTTTCCGTCGGAGCACGTGGCGGGATCGATTGCGGTGCTTTGGGGTGCTTGGAAGTTCCGGCGCTGGTTGTTCTGGGTGATGGCGCCGCTGGGGTTTCTAATGTGCGTGTCAACGATTTGGGGAAGGTATCACTATATTGCGGACATTTTCGGGGGGATCGTCACCGGGACGCTGGGGTATGTGATTGGGAGTTGGGTGATGGAGAGGAAGAATGCAGTGACGACGGATAGCGATGGAATGATTAGCTTCTGATGAGGAGTCAGAATTGGGCCGCTACGCGGCTTGGTCAGCGGAAGAGATTATTCAAGAGAGCTTAGGTCGGGCCGGGCGTTTAGGGGATGGACTTGTTCGAAGCTGGAGGCGAGGTCGAGGAGCAAGGTTTCGCCGTTGACGCCGGTGAGGAATTGCAAGCCGGCGGGAAGGCCGGACGACGTGAGGCCACAGGGAACGGAGATGGCGGGGAGGCCGCCGAGGTTGGCTGGGCGATTGAGGCGCAGGAGCAGGGCGCGCGTGGAGTGATCTTTTCCTGCGATGGAAATGTTTTCCTCGCCGATGAGAGGAGCGGCAATCGGCGTGGTTGGCGTGACGAGGGCATCCACTTCGTTTTCGAGAAGCGCGAGGTGGAAGCCGGCGATGAATTTTTCGCGCAGGTCGAGGGCGCGCAGATATTCAAGCGCCGAGACCTTTTCGCCCATTTCGAGGCGGGAGCGAACATCTTCTCCGTAATCGGCGGCGTGGAGGGGATACCAGCCGGCTTGCCGGTGATAGTGCGTCGCTTCGGCCCAGGCGATTTGATTTCCGGCGCGTTCGGTGTCTTTCAGGTAGGGCAGGGAAACTTCCTTCAGTTTTGCTCTCAATTTTTTCAAAGTGACTAGCGAGGACTCGAATGCCTGCTGAATTTCCGGGCCGACGATGTCGAGGAAGAAGTGCTTCGGAATTCCTAGACGGAGATGGTGTCCGCGAGTGGACGGGAGACGGGCGGCGCGCGGAGGGCGTTTGTTTTTTTCTGGAGTGGCGATGGCATCGAAGAGCCGCGCGACGTCGGAGACGGTGCGGGCCATGGGACCGACGAAATCGAGCGTGGTGGAGAGGGGAATCGCTCCTTCGGCGCTGACACGGCCGAGGCCGGGCTTTAGTCCGACTACACCACAGAGGGAAGCAGGAATGCGGATGGAGCCGCCTGTGTCGGTGCCGATGCTACCGTAACAGAGGCCCGCGGCGAGCGCGGCGGCAGAGCCGCCGCTGGAGCCGCCGGGAATGCGGTCGACATCCCAGGGATTGTGAACCGGGCCGAAGTGCGGATTGTTGCTGGTGACGCCATACGCGAATTCGTGCAGGTTGGTTTTGCCAATGAGGATGGCGCCAGAATATTTCAGGGAAGTGACGACGGCTGCGTCCTCGAGAGGAAGAAAATCGCGAAGAAAGCCGGAGCCGCCGGTGGTGCGAAGGCCCGCGGTGTAGAGATTGTCCTTCACCGAGATGGGTATGCCGTGGAGCGGGCCGAGGTCGCGGCTGGATTTGCGGCGGGACTGGCAGCAAAGGGCGGATTCAGCGGCCGCTGCGTCTTTCAGCGCGATTTCGGAATTGAGCGTGAGATAGGCATTGAGGCGCGGATTCAGACGGCCAATGCGGTCGAGAAGAAATTGCGTGAGTTCGACGGGAGAAAGTTTCCGGCGGCGATAGAGTTTCCCGATTTCGGAGATGGAGGCGTAGGCGAGAGCCGCGTCGAGGCGCATCAGTAGATCCGTTCCTGGCGACGGAGATTTCCGAAGCTGCCAAGATTGGCGAGGATTAGGGCAACGCGAAACTGATTTTCGTTGCGCACGGTGCCGAGATTGATGCGGCGGTATTCGACGGCGAGGCCGCAGCAGCCACCGTTGTAGCCGAGCTGGACGAACTGGTTCTGCAACGTGCCGCTGTTGATGTCGTAGCTGAGCCCGGTGGAGGCGTTGAAACCCTTGCCGGTGAGATTGCCGTAGCCCAGCATAGCGCGAATCTGCTGGGTGAGTGGCTGGACGAGGGGATCACCCTGAAGGCGGAAATGGGCGACGGTGAAAAAATACTCACGATAGGGCTTGAGTTTCAGAAGCGTCCCGATGGTGGTGAGCTTGTGGAGTTGCGTGTCGTACTCGAGGATTTGCTCGGCATCGTAGCGGCCGCCAGGAGTGAGTTTGACGTCGCTGACGATAGGCGACCAGTTGCGCGGCGTGGTGGCGAAGGCGAACGCGGTGATGGAATCGAGCGCTTCGAAGACGTTGCGCTGGCCCGGAACGAGCGCGCCGCCGAACGTGGGGTCGAAGTAATGCTTCTGCACGAGACGCCAGCAGAGGAAGTCGACGGGCTGGTCGTCGCCGGATTTTACGAAAAGATGCTGAACAATGCCGTATTCGATTTCGTTGGTGTTGGTGAGGGTGGCGTTGCTGTCGAAACGGATGAAATCGGAGAAGTTGTGCACGCCGGTGACGTAGCGATAAGTAGCAAAGGGCTCAATCGTGTGTTTATAGCGGTGACGAGTGAGGGGCCGGTCGAAGAAGCGTTCGAGGGTGGCGGGGCGAAACTCCAGTGCGAATTCCCCGGTGTTGCGGGTGATGGATTCGCCGGTGAGGATGGAATGGGAATTGAGCGAGTCGCCGTAATAGGTGGTGCGAAAGGCGGCGGAGGCGGTGAGACCGAAGAGGTCGCGGAAATGGAGGGGGATCGTGAGCTTGGGCGAGAATTCGGTGCGCGCGACAAATTCGGGCGTATCGAGAAACTGGTCATCACGATGAACCGCTCCGGCAAAGGAGTCGAACGAAAAATAGACCGGCAGCTTTTGCCAGGGAGCCTGCTCGACGGAGCCGAAGCGGGCTTCCGGTTCGCTGCGGAGATAGACGCTGTTGGGAGGACTGAGCTCCAGGTAGCTGCGATCGCTGAGGCTAGCGACGTTGAAGCTGAAACCGCGAAAATTATTAGTCAGGAAGACGGAGCTGCGAATTTCCGAGCTGATGGCGTCGCCGTAGGTGTCGGAGAAGGCCAAGCGGAACGTAAGAGACGAAAGTTCGTTCACATCGGCGACAAAACGCCAGCCGTGATGCCAGAGAGATTGCACTTCGAGAGTCTGCTGATGCCCGCCCTGTTTGATCGGCGGGCCACTGGCTTGCGGAATGCCGCGGTCGATCACACCGAAATAGTCGTAGCGAATGGAGGTGTTTTCGAACGGGCGAGCACGGACTTCGGCGCGCTGCGCGGTGCCGCGCCGGCTGAAGTAGTCGAAGCCGAGCGTGGTATCGAACCAGGTGCGCGGGGCCCAGTAAAAAGCGTCACCGAAGACGAATCCTTTCTGGTTGCTGTTTCCAATGAGGGGAAGAAGGAAACCGGACTCGCGAATGTGCTCGCCTGCAGGCGCGGTGGCGTAAGGCAGCCAGATCAACGGTACGCGGAAGAGGCGGAAATTGGAATTGACCATCGCGACGTGGCGCTGGACCGTGATTTTGGCGCGTGGCGCGTAGAACTGCCAGGCGGGCTGCTGGGGATTGCAGATGGTGATCCAGGAATGCTTGATGACGTAGACCTGTTCGGAAAGGCGGTCGACTTCCTCGGCTTCGAAGTAGAGAGGATTACGGGAGATGAGGAGGCGGGGATTGGGGCGCCGCTCGAGCTTGAGGAATCCGCGGACTTTTTTGAAGGTGCCGCGGCCTGTGGCGACGTTGTAGTTGGCTTCGTCGGCTTCGAGATGCTGGGTTTCAAAGTCGAAGATGATGTGGCCGCGGGCGATGACCTGCGAAGTGGAGTCGTCGTATTCGACGTGATCGGCGCGGAGGCGCATGCCGCCGTAGGTGATGTCCACGTCGTCGTCAGCGATGTACATGCTGCCGACGCGGCGTTGTGCGCCCTTCGCGGTAATTTCGGCGATGCTCCCGGGGGGTGGCTGAGCGGGGATCTGTTGAGAGAACGCCGGCGCGGCAAACAGCGTGAAAACGAGAAAGAGCGAGCGGAACCGGGACAGCTGTCCCGTGGCGGGAATGGAAAGGAAAGAGTTCACGCGGCGAATCAGTCCATGAAAATGAAAGGCTAGCCTAGCATGGGGTTCGCCGGAATTGTAGAGAAGGAGGAAATAAAGATAGTTGCGGGGGCAGATCGCGGCTAGCTGGCTACATCCTTCGCAGTGTGGTGAGCCTGATACCAGGCATATGTGCGCTCGAGGCCTTCTTCGAAATGCACGGTGGGTTCGAAACCGAGGAATTCCCTGGCGAGGCGGATATCGGCGAGGGAATCGCGGATGTCGCCTTCGCGAGCCGGTTCGTATTTTGTCTCCAGAGTTTTGCCCGAGGCTTTCTGGAGCATTTGCAGAACCTGATTGAGAGAAACGGCGTGGCCTGTACCGATATTAAAAGTTCTCCCAGAGGCGCTGGGGGCTTCGCAGGCGAGAATGTTGGCCTGCACGGCATTTTCGACATAAGTGAAATCGCGGGTCTGCTCGCCGTTGCCGAAAACGACCGGAGGAGTCGAATCGAGGAAGGCGGTGGAAAAGCGAGAGAGCACTCCGGAGTAGGGAGAATCGGGATCCTGGCGCGGACCGAAGATATTAAAGTAACGAAGGCAGACATTTTCGAGGCCGTAGCAGCGGCCGAAGGTCTGGGCGTAAAGTTCGCCAACGTATTTGGAAACGCCGTAGGGAGAAATGGGAACCGGCTGCATGTCTTCGGATTTTGGAAGAGTGGGAGTGTCGCCGTAGGCGGAGGAGGAGGCGGCGAAGACGACGCGTTTCACTTTGTTGTCGCGGGCAGCGACGAGAACATTCAGGGTGCCGTCGACGTTAATGCGATTGGTGTCCACGGGATCCTTAACGGAACGCGGAACGGAAGTGCGGGCGGCGAGGTGAATGACGTAGTCGGCCTGGACCATCGCCTTCTGGACGGCTTCGATGTCGGTGATCGAGCCTTTCATGAAGGTGATCTTGCTGCGCACTTCGGCGAGGTTGTCTTCCTTGCCGGAAGACAGATCATCGAGAACGACGACGCCGTGGCCTCGGCGCACGAGTTCGTCGACAGTATTCGAGCCGATAAATCCGGCGCCGCCCGTAACCAGGTAGCGCATTCGAACCGCCTCCCACCACAAAACTCATCTTATTGTACGATGGGAGCGGCAGACGGAAAGGCCGAAAATCAGGAGCGTCACACAAACGGTATGGGGAAGAAACTTTTGGTGGGGCTGCTGATTGTGGCCGGACTGGCAGCGGCGGGCGTTTGGACCTATAGGCGGTACGAAGCGACCAAGCCAAAGACGTTATTTCCCGGGGAAGCGACAAATGTGGTGGCTCCGCGCGAGACGGAACCCACTGGCGCTGTGCCGGCTGGCAAACCGGAGGCAACTTCGCCGGCTGCGGTCAAGGGGGCGAACGCGGCAGCCGGATTTCAGCCGCGAACCGGGGAGACGCTGGACTTTTCTGCAAATGTGCCGAAGCTCAACAGTGTGGTGGGGGATTTGCGGGTGAAAGTGGGCGAACGGCGGAGTGTTGGGGGGAAGGATGCATGGCACCTGCAGGCGTTTGCGCATACAGAGAATCCTTACCGCATGGTGTTTGAACTGGATGACGAGTTCGATTCGTACAGCGAGATTACGAATCTAGCCAGCTTGAAGTACGAAATGCACCTGAACGAGCGTGGGCAGAAAGTGGATACGGTGGAGCGGATGACCTCATCGAGCAGGGAGCCGGCGCCAGCGAATGAAGTTGCAGCGCGCGTGTTGCCGGGGACGCGCGATCCGATCGGGATGCTGATGTATTTGCGAAGCGTGGATTGGAGCAACACGCGGGAAGTGAAGTCGCCGGTGTTTGACGGGCACAAGCTGTATGATGTGCGCGCCGTGCTGGTGGGGAAGTCGCAAAATGTGAGTGTGGCGGCTGGAAAATATTCGACGACGAAGATTGAGATTCACGTGATGGATAACGGCACGGAGATGAAGGATGCCCATTTTTTGCTGTATCTGGCGGACGGGCCGGAGCGTTTGCCGGTGTTGATGGAGGCGGTGCTGCCGGTGGCGACGGCGCGGGTGGAATTGACGAAGGCGCGTTAGACGGGCAAGCGCGGCCACCTGAAGGTGGCCGCTACAAGTCCTAACAGAGAACGATTTTCGCGCGGTGACGGATTACGCGGCGGGTGGCGTTGCGGGTGTCGACGACGAGTTTCGCGGCATCCACGATGGCGCCGTAATCGTAGCTGGAATGATCGGTAGCGATGAGGACGGCGTCGTACTTACCGAGGGTTTCCGCATTTAAGGGCACGGATTTCATGTCGGAATAATCATAGTGGCGCATTTTGTGGAGTTGGGGGAAATAGGGATCGTTGTAATCGAAATTGGCGCCGCGCTTCTTCAGGATTTCCATAATCTTCAACGTCGGGGATTCGCGTAGGTCGTCGACATCTTTTTTGTAAGCTACGCCGAGGACAAGGATCCTGGAGCCGTTTAGGCTTTTCTTGTGTATGTTCAGCGCTTCGGCGACAGAATCGACGACGTGGTAGGGCATGGAGGTGTTGATTTCGCCAGCGAGTTCGATGAATCGCGTGGAGAAATCATACTCGCGCGCTTTCCATGATAGATAGAACGGGTCCACGGGGATGCAGTGGCCGCCGAGGCCGGGGCCCGGATAAAACGGCATGAAGCCGAAGGGCTTGGTGGAGGCGGCGTCGATCACTTCCCATACGTCCACACCCATGCGCAGGCAGAGAAGCTTGAGTTCGTTGACCAGGGCAATGTTGACGCAGCGAAAAATATTTTCCAGGAGCTTGGTCATTTCCGCGGCCCGGGTTGAGGTGACGGGGACGACGCGGGCCACGACCTGGCCGTAAAGAGCGATGGCTGCGCGGCCGCTGGGAGGATTGACTCCTCCGACGACCTTGGGAATCTGCGCCAGGCCGAACTGCTTGTTGCCGGGATCTTCACGCTCGGGTGAAAACGCCAGGAAGAAATCGAGCGGAACATTTTCGTTTTCGGGGCCGGAAGCGATGGGGCAGCGCAAGCCGCCCTTTTCCAGAATCGGCAAGACGAGTTCCTCGGTTGTGCCGGGATAGGTGGTGGATTCGAGAACCACCAACTGACCGCGGACGAGATGCGGCTGGATGGATTTCGCGGTGTTTTCGACGTAGCTCAGATCGGGCTCGCGATATTCGTTCAGCGGCGTGGGGACGCAAATGATGACGGCGTCCGCTTCCGCGAGCTTGGAGAAATCCGTGACCGCGTTGAAGTGGCGGCTGTTCACGAACTGCTGGATTTTTGTCTGCGGGATGTGATCGATATAGGACCGGCCGGCATTCAGCATGCGAACTTTTTCGGGATCTGTGTCAAATCCAGTGACCCTGTGACCGGCTTCGGCAAAGCGGAGGGCCAGAGGAAGACCGACGTAGCCACATCCGATGATAGCGACTCTCAGTTGGCCGCCTTTGAAGAATTCAGGTCGTCTATCCGTAGCCATGAGGGGGAAATTGCTCCTAATCTTTAATAAGGTGGTGACGGCCCGAAGGCCAGAGTGCCCTTTTAATATAACAGCATCCCGGACATCTCCAGAACATGAGGAAAAATTGGCAGGAGCACAGGGAGGAGAAGCGATTTGCAAAGCGCGTGGAGGAGAGGGCAAGATAGGCGCGCAGAATTTCTTGACAATCTCGTGTTGCCAACCAATTAGACGATGACAACTGTGCTCATTCTTCTGCTGAGCCTTACCGTCGGGGTGCTGGTGGGGTTATTGGGCATCGGCGGCGGCGTGGTGCTGGTGCCGGCGCTGGTATACCTATTGCATTACGACCAACATATGGCCCAGGGAACTTCGCTGTTCATTTTGTTGCCGCCGATCGGGCTAGGGGCGCTGCACGAATATTGGAAAAACGGACAAGTGGATCTCCGAGCGGGGATTTATTGCGCGTTGGGATTTCTGATTGGCGGGTACGCCGGCGGAAGGATCGCCGTGCCGATGCCGTCGAACCCGTTGAAAATGATTTTTGGTTGTTTCCTGATGATGTCGGCGGTGCTGCTGTGGCGCAAGACGGATGCAGCAAACACTCCCGATCCAGGGGATGTGGGTTCCCCCAAGAAAAATCCGCTACGCGCGCTTGGAATTTTCTGCACGGCCGGATTTTGCGGAGTTGCCGCGGGAATGGTCGGAATTGGCGGCGGAGTGCTGCTGGTGCCGCTGCTGAGCCTGCTGTTCGGCTTCAGCCAGCACAGAGCGCAGGGCACGAGCCTGATCGCGCTGATTCCGCCGACTGGTCTTCTGGCATTCCTGGCTTATTGGAAGGCGGGCTACGTGGATTTGCATACTGGCGTGCTGCTGATTCCCGGCGTATTTATCGGCGGCATACTGGGCGGAATGCTGGCGCGGCAATTGAAGGCGCGACGAATGGCGGAAGTGTTCGCTGGGCTGATGTTTCTGCTGGGAGGCTGGCAAGTCTTTTCCGCGTGGCGCGGATGACGCATACTACGTAAACATGGTTGATCTACATTGCCACATCCTGCCGGGAATCGACGACGGGGCCCAGACAATCGAAGATTCATTGGCGATGGCGGAAGACGCCATCGACGACGGCATCACGTGTGTGGTCGCCACGCCCCACGCGAGCACGGAGCATCGCTTTGATTATGCAAAGGTGCGCGCGGCCCGGGAGGAGTTGCAAAGCCGGTTGAATGGACGCCTGACGATCGCGACGGGTTGCGATTTTCACCTGAATCCGGAGAACTTGCTGGCGCTGAAGAGAGACTCCGCGCCCTTTTGCATCAACCAGAAGGATTACCTGCTGGTGGAGTTCAACGAGTTTTCGATTCCGCCGGCGATGGATCAGACGCTGCATGAATTGCACTTGATGGGTTTGCGGCCCATCATCACGCATCCGGAGCGCAATGGAATCCTGCGGTCTCAGCCGGAGCGGCTGCAGGGCTGGGTGCGATTGGGATGCTATGCGCAGGTAACGGCGGGTTCGCTTTCAGGAGTGTTCGGGGCGGGGGCGCAGGAGGATGCCTGGACGTGGATTGACCAGGGCTTGGTGCACTTTGTTGCGAGCGATGGCCACAATACGGCGCGGCGGCCTGTGAAGCTGGGGTTTGCGTATGAGGCGATCGCCAAGGACCGCGGAAAGGAACTGGCAGAAGCTCTGCTGGTGGAAAACCCGAAGGCGGCATTCGGAGGCTCGCCTCTGCCCTACGTGCCGGAAGTTGCGACGAATATGGAGAGGCGCAAGAAAAAGCGATTTTTCTTTTTCTGAAGATTCCCGGCCATCAGGATTTGGCAGGATGCAAGGGAAGTCCCGCCCAGGCATTCAGCAAACCGAGTAGTTCGCGCACCACATCGAGAACGTCGCCGGTGCTTCGCCACCAGTGAGCGGGATCATCGCCGTCACCGGAAGCGCCACGAATGATCGCCTCGCCATCTTTCGCGGAGAGACGATTCCATAGCACAGCGGCGCGCCTAGTATGAACTTTTGAGGTAACGATGATGATGCGATGCAGATTTTCCTTGCGAAGCGCCTGGCCGAAGGTGTGCATTTCGTCGGCGGTGTTTACTATGGGTGGCGCAAGAATGTGGATGGCGCTGTCCGGAACACCCTGATGGAGCAGAATCAGGCGATCGTAAAAGTCTTCGTCGGCGTAGGGAACGGAAAGCTTTTCGAGCGTGGCGCCGGGCTCGACGGAATAGGAGAGCCACACTTGGGGCGCGTAGCCCTGGTTGTAAAGCCGGGCGGCTTCGAGCGCGCGCGCAGGCATCCGGCCGCTGAGGACGGCGATGGCGGCAGCTTTTTGGGGGGGATCTTCCTTGTCGAGCCAGCGACCGAGATTCAGGAAGGCGAGCAGAACGAGAAAGAGAAGCGAGCTGGCAACTGAAAGAATGAGGCGGGGCTTGCGGGCCTCGGCATTGGACAGGATGGTCGCGAAGATCATTTGGATGGAAAGATTATACGCAGCAAAGTGACGGTTGGCGCGCGTTCCTAGTATTTCGCAGAAAGCCGCGGGCGCAAACGGCGGAATTGCATTGGCCAAAGTTCCCAGCGGCACGTTAAACTTATGGTTTTTGCAGCAGAGCGGAGGCGGAATGAGAGCCGTGGTCACGGGCGGAGCGGGGTTTCTTGGTTCGCATTTGTGCGACCGGTTGCTGGCGGAGGGCTGGGAAGTGCTGGCGCTGGACAATTTGCTTACCGGCAGCGAGGCGAACATCGCACACCTGGGCGGAAACGCGAAATTCCGGTACGAGAGGAAAGATGTGAGCGAGCCGCTGCGCGTGACAGGAGAGGTGAACTATGTTTTTCATTTTGCTTCGCCCGCCAGCCCACCGGATTATCTGAAATATCCCATCGAGACGCTGAAGGTGGGTTCGATAGCCACGATGCACACCCTGGACCTGGCACTGGAGAAGAAGGCGAAGTACCTGCTGGCGTCGACGAGCGAATGCTATGGCGACCCGGAAGTTTCGCCGCAGAGCGAATCGTACTGGGGCCGGGTGAATCCGGTGGGGCCGCGAAGCGTGTACGACGAGGCGAAGCGGTTTGCCGAAGCGACGACGATGGCATACCACCGGCATCACCACGCGGACACAAACATCGTGCGGATATTTAACACCTATGGGCCAAGAATGCGATTGAACGATGGGCGGGCGCTGCCGAATTTCGTGTACCAGGCGCTGAGCGGGCGGCCAATCACCGTGTATGGAGAAGGGAGGCAGACACGGAGTTTCTGCTACGTGTCGGACCTGATTGATGGAATTTTCCGGCTGAGCCAATCGAACGAGCACTTTCCGACCAACATCGGAAATCCAGTGGAGTTGACCATCCTGGAGTTCGCAGAACGCATTCGGGCGGAGTTTCCCAACCCGCCAGAGATAATTTATGAGCCATTGCCGGAGGACGATCCCAAACAGCGGCGGCCGGATATTTCGAAGGCGAAGCGATTGCTCGGTTGGGAGCCAAAGGTGAGCCTGGAAGAAGGATTGCGGCACACTCTGAAGTATTTTAAAGAGCAGTATGCAACGATGACGGCGAAGCGGTAGCGGCTATTCTGGGAACTTCAAAACCTTAGAGGCCGCATCATTTGAGATCCTTCGGGGCGCAAAGAGTGCGCCCTCAAGAGGACGCGTCTACTTTTTAGAGCGAGCAAAACGATCAGGGGCGGCCGAAGGAGTAGTAGTCGAATCCGAGCGACTGCATTTTCTTGCTGCCATACAGATTCCGGCCGTCGATGACCAGGCGGCGGCTCATCAGGTGGCCGGCTTTTTCCCAATCGAGATTTCGAAAAGCGGGCCACTCCGTGCAGACCAGCGCGGCGTCAGCACCTTCCAAGGCTTGGTAGGGATCATCGAAATAGGAAATGTTCGGGAAAAATGGTTTTGTCCTGGTGATGGCCTGCGGATCGGTGGCATGTACCTGCGCACCTTCCTCGAGCAGGCGGCGAATCACTTCGAGTGCGGGGGCAAAGCGGATGTCGTCCGTGTTCGCCTTAAAAGCCAGACCGAGAACTGCAACACGCTTTCCGCGAACCACCCAGAGAGCTTTGTGCACTTTTTCGAAGAAGCGGTCGACGCGCTGCTTGTTGACGCGCTCGGCGGCTTTCAGCATGTCGAACTCGACGCCTACCGCGGCGGAGAGGTGAATGAACGCCTGAATGTCCTTGGGAAAGCAGAAGCCGCCGAAACCGAGGCCAGCTTTGAGGAATTGCGTGCCGATGCGGGGATCGAGACCCATCGCGTGCGTGACTTCCTCGACGTCGGCGCCGATGCGCTCGCACAGGTCGGCGATGACGTTGGCGTAGCTGATTTTCAGGGCGAGGAACGAATTCGAAGCGTGCTTGATCAGTTCGGCGCTGCTGATCGTGGTGACCAGAAGCTCGCTCGTTCCACCGGGGCACTTGCCGGCGTGGATCGGGCAATGAAATTTCTTTTCGAGAATGGGCCGGTAGATCTCGCGGAGTGTTGCGGCACTTTTTTCGTCCTCGACGCCCACGACGATGCGATCCGGGTGAAAGAAATCACCCACGGCGGTGCCTTCGCGCAGGAATTCAGGATTGGATGCGACCTGGAATTTGGTGCCGCCAGCGGGGGAATAGGCGGCAAGCGCTTTTTGCAACTGGAGGCCGGTCAACGCCGGAACGGTGCTCTTTTCCACGACGAGTTTCGGGCTACGCGCTTCGGTGGCGACTTGCCGGGCGACGTGGTCGATGGCGGAGAGATCAGCTTCGCCAGAATCCTTGGGAGGAGTGCCGACACAGATGAAAACGACTTCGCCCGCGCGAATGGCTTCGCCTGCATCCGAGGTGTACACGATTTTCTTTTCGCGGGCGGCGCGCTGAAGGACTTCGTCGAGATGCTCCTCATAGATGGGGACTTTGCCGGCTTTCAGCTGGTCAATGCGACTCTCGTCGATGTCTGTGCAGAAAACTTCGTGACCTGCGGCCGCCAAGCACGCACCGGTTACCAGTCCCACGTACCCACACCCGATTACGGTCAATCGCACTTGCGTATCTCCTTTTATCTGTTGACGGCCGTTTGAACCGCGAATTGCCCAGGCTTGAGCAATTCCAGTATGCCGAAATTCGTGCGCGGCGAAGCACGAAAGGAATGCTTTGTGCCCATTATCTCTTTCCCAGAAGAAGTCCGCGGAGGCCGAGGAGAACGAGTTTCGGCTGGCGGCGGATGACGTTCCAGAGAAGACGGGTGGATTCGTCGCGGTTAATTTCGCCCAGCGATTCTCGCGTCGAGGCGTTGAGCAGGTCCACGAGTTCGGAATAGTCCGCCTGCTTGAAATGATGCAGGGCGCGCCGGATGAGCCAATGCGTGCCGAGTTCGCGGCGGAGCGTGCGCAGTTCAGACGTGCCTTTTCGCAGGATCGCGTCGGCCACGCCACGCGCGCCGCGAAAGCCGGTGACGATTCCGCCGACGGTCGAAACTTTCACCTGGGCCGCGGCGTCGCCCACCAGATAAACTTCGCCGTTCCCGACCGTGCGTTGCACGGGCACCCATTTGTTATAAACAGGAATGCGCGCGCCCTGCCATTCCAGCGGTTCAAAGCCCTTCTTTTCCAGGAAGCGGTCGAAGAAAAGTTTTGTGGCGCGGCCATGTTCACCGATGACGCCAACGGCGGCGCGTTCCGGGGATTCGGGAATCATCCAATAAAAATAAGGCGTGTCGTCGGGTACGAACCAGACCCGCGTGGTATCGGACGGGCAATCTTTGGGGAGCTTCACGACAGCCTGGACCAGCGGAACGGTCTCGACGGGCGGCCAACCGGCAGCTCGAGCGACGCGGCTTCGAGCGCCATCGGCGCCTACGACGCTGGCGGCGTGCAACTCTTCGCGCTTTCCGCCCTGGTCCACCTGGACGTGGAGGCCCTTGGCGTTGGGCGAAAGATCCAGAAATCGCGTGTCGTAGCGAAGTTTTGCGCCGGCGTGAGCGGCTTCTTCGGCCAGCGAGCGGATCAGGCGCGAACGCTCAATGATCAGGTCGGGCTGCTTGAGGGTAACTTGGGCGGAGCGACCGTCGGTGAACAGTTCGAAGCGGCGGATTTCATTCAGGATGCTGGAGCGCGCGGCAGCGCTGATCTGGTTCTTGAAATAATCGGTGACGATCAGGGTGCGTGGCGCGGGATCGGGCGTGGCTTTTGATTCCAGCACGCTGACGCGGCGTCCGCCACGGGCAACACGCGCGGCGGTGTACAGCCCGGCCGCCGAGCTTCCAATGACAACGACATCTTCGGTGTCCCCTTTGCCGGGGGACTTGAACTTTTCGTCTTCCACCAACTCGCGCGACCCTGTTAAAGGAGAGCTCTCTCGTTCGTGCCACCAGGTTAGAACTGTTGCGTCACCAGCCAGGCGGCACGGGCAGGCAGGCAAGCAAACAGCGAACAAGATTATAACGAATACCCCTGCGCACACCAAACACGGAGGACAAGAAAAAGTTCCGGGGAGAGGATGCGATGAGAAGATTCTAAGCGCCTACGTTGCGTTCCTGTTTCTCGTAGGGAGCACGCTCCAGCCAGAAGATGGCGACGAGCATGGCAAGAATTACGGCGAGGCCGACAAGAGCCGCGGCCAGATTGGAAAGATACGTCACCAGGATGGCAGCGCCACCGCTGACCGCGCCCACAAGGTAGATCGTCAGCACCGCGCCGCGCTGGCCGAGCCCCAGATTTGCAAGGCGATGCGCGGAATGGTCTTTTCCCGGCGTGGCGAAGGGAAGCAGACCGCGGCGAGAGCGGGAGATGGTAACGAGAGTGGTATCAAAGATGGTTGCGCCGAGGACGAGCACCGGAGCCAGCCAGGTGGCCAGCGGAGAAGAGTGATCCAGGCGAAGTTTCAGGGCCAGCGTAGCCATCAGGAAACCGAGAAACATTGCGCCGCCATCGCCCATGAAGATTTTCGCAGGCTTGAAATTCCAGCGCAGGAAGCCAGCCGCGGCGCCGAGGACGGAGGCGGCCAGCGTGGCCACGAGTGTCTGGCCGTTGAGGTAAGCGAGTATGGCGAAGAAAACCGAAGCCATGGCCGCGACACCGGCGCAGAGCCCGTCCATGTGATCGAGGATGCTGAACGAGGCGGTAATTCCGACGACCCAGACGATAGTGAGGGCGGCGTCCAGCCAGTAGCCGAGGCTACCGCGAACGACCAGGCTGAAGACCTGAGCGTGAATGCCGCTGACGAGAAGAATCATGGCGGCCAGAGGCATGCCGACAAAAAGTTTTATCTGATGATGGAGCCAGCCGCGGTCGTCGAGGAAACCAACAACGGTGACGAGAGTGGCGCCGCTGACGATGCCGATAACCTGGGAGCGCGCGGCGCCGTCGAAAACAATCAGGATGGCCAGCATCACGCCGCCATAAATTGCCAGGCCACCGAGAAGTGGGATGGGTTTCAGGTGAACCTTACGAGGTCCGGGCAAATCCACCATGCCAAAGCGAATGGCCAGCGCCCGGACGGGCACTGTCAGAAGGAGAGATGCTGACGAAGCGATCAAAAAAGCCAGCAGGCCCGCGCTCATTTATCCCCATTGCTCGTTCTGAAGAAACTGGCAGTAGGCTGGTTCGCCAGTAAATCACAGAGACGCTGCCGGTTTGGGATCCGGCTCCCAAGTGACGCCCATAAATGGCGGTTTAGAGAGAACCGCCGATGCTGCCCCACGCAGCTTAATTAAATTAGCGCGAAAAAAGGCGAACCGCCAGCTGAAAATTCGTCCGGCCGGCATGTGATAACAAGTTAGTGAACGTAGTCGCAACCAAAATATAACGAGGCCCGAAGTTTGAGAAAGAGATTATCGGCGCCCCAGTGCATCGCCGGCGGCGTCCTCCAGAATTTTCACCAACTTGTGGAGTTCCGAGGAACGCTCGTACTCAGGCGCCGCAGTGAGGGCTGACTTGGCCATTACTTCAAGTTTCGCGGCATTATGCGAGAGTTGACGGACGAGTTGTGCGAATCCGGCGGGGTCGCCGGGATCAGCGGAAATGGAAAAACCTTTTGCTTCGCCGAGGGAGACGACATCGCACTCGCGGGGTGCCACGGCAACGATGGGTTTTCCTGCGGCCAGGATGCCGTACATTTTGCTGGGAACAACGACACCTTCGAGGCCGCGCTTCACGGTGATGATGTGGGCGTCGGCGGCTGCGAGAACCGAAGAGACTTTGTTGCTCGGGAAGAAAGGCAGAAAGCGGACGTTGGGGATATCTGCGGCGGCTGTTTCGAGGCGGGGGCGCTCGACGCCGTCGCCGACAAAGACCAGACCGATGCCGTCGGCTGCGAGTGAGGCAGCGCCGGTGAGCAATGTGTCCCACGCGCCGTAGAAACCAAGATTGCCGGCGTGCAAAAGGACGAATCGGAAATTGCCGCGAATCGCGCGGATCACTTCGGAATCGAGGGCGGCGGCTGCCGCATTCGTCGGAGCGAATTCCGCGCCGTCGCGGACTACGGTGACCGAGGACGGGTCGACTCCCTTGGCGAGGATGCGATGGCGCATGTCTTCGCCGAGGACCACCACGCGCGTGGCGCGGCGGAGGGCCCATCGATGCAGCTTTTCCCAGACGCGGGCGAGCAGGCCGGGCTTGACGATGGAGCCGCCCACGGCCATGTCCGGGTAAAGGTCGCGGATGTTGTAGATGTACGGCTTCGCTTTCAGCAGGGCCACGAAAGCGCCGACGATTCCTTCGAACGGAGGATCGGTCATGGCCAGGACCGCGTTGCAAGGAAGAGACAGGGCGAGCGGCACCGCCAGGAAAACATAGCTGAGGTAATTGAACACGCGTTTTTTCATTTGCGTGCGTGGGTAATCCGATGAACCGACGCGGACGATTTGCACGCGCGCCGACTGCTCGGATTGAAAAAGGCGCCAGGGGCGCCGTTCGGTGGGGTCGTAGGAGGGCCGTCCGCAGAGCACGGTGACGTCGTGTTTTTCCGTGAGGGCCTCGACAACGGTTTGCGCCATTTTCGCCGTGGCAGAGGTGTCCGGCGGGTAGTAGAGATTCAGAAGCAGAACGCGCACGCGAAGATTGTACAGGGGAAAGCGATGCCCCTGAAACGCGGAAGTGTTCTGGAGAGCGCGGACAGTTGGCCGAATCCTGTGCGTCGGGACAGTTTCGGGGCGCGCGCCGCGGCACTACGTTACTTCCATCCATTTATCAGGAGTCGCGGAGGTTCGCATGCGGAAGAACTTTTTCCCGGGACCGGGAATTTCCCTTTCGATTGTCGTGCTGTACTTCGCCGGATGGAATGCGTGGGCGCAACCGCCGGCGCTGCCGCAAGCAGTCGCGAACGCGCACACGGTTTACATCAAGAATGAGACTGGATTCACAGATCTCGAATACACAACGATTCTGGAGTTGAACAAGTGGGGGCATTTTGAGCTGGCGGAAAGCCGCGAAAAAGCCGACCTGATCCTGAGGCTGGATAGCGGCACGCGGGTGCGCCTGGTTCCAGAAGGAGAAGCAATTCCAGCTGCAAGCAGCGCACCCGCGGAAGATCCCGTGCCACCGGGGTACACGCGGATCGCCTTGCTTGAGCCGAAGACGGGGCGGATGCTGTGGTCCGGGAAGCACAAAACGGAAGGCAGCAAGGTGAAGGGCGGGCATTTACTGGATGAGCTTCGAGAAGCATTTCGCGACTACGAAAAGGGGAAACGCTGAGGCCATGTCATAAATTGCGAACGTGGCCTCCTTTTCAGACATAGAGGAAATCGCCGCTGCCCGACGACTTTGTTAGTAGATGCCACCGGTGACGCGGATGGTTTCGCCGGTGAGGTACTTGGAGTCGGACGAAGCCAGATAGACCGCCGTCGGCGCGATGTCATCGGACTGGCCGATGCGGCCGAGCGGCGACTGCGCTTCTACCCACTTGCGAAAATCGCTTTCGGCGAATCCGGCGGCGTGGACGCCTTCGGTCTCGATCATGCCGGGATTGATGGAATTTACGCGGATCTTGCGGGGGCCCAATTCCTTGGCGAGCACGCCGGTGATGGCGTCGACGGCCGCTTTCGTGGCGGTGTATACGGAAGTGTTCGGCGGATTCATGGTGCTTACGCCGGAGCCGACATTGATGATGCTGCCGCCTTCGGGGCCGATGAGTTTCACGGCTTCCTTGGTGGCGAGCAGCAAGCCGAGCACGTTGAGATTGAAGTGGTCGTGGAAGAGTTTTTCCGTGACTCCGTCGAGCGGCGAGAACTGATAGATGCCCGCGTTGTTCACCAGAATGTTCAGTTTGCCGTAGGCTTTTTTTGTCTCCGCGAAGAGGCGCGTGATGTCGGCAGGCTTGGAAACGTCGGCCTGCACGGCGATCGCCTTGCCACCCTTGCCGGTGATTTCTTTCACGACGCGGTCGGCGCCTTCCTTACTGGAGGCGTAATTGACGACGAGGGAAGCGCCCTCAGCCGCGAGCGCGATGGCAATTCCAGCGCCGATACCCTTGGAGGCGCCGGTCACAACGGCAACCTGATTCGTGAGTTTTCCCATGATGTTCCTCGATTCTTCAGCTTTTGATCGCCTGGATAGTTAGACAACCGTCTAAATAGATGAAAATGGGCCGGGAAGGTTACTTCTGATTTTGGGGCCCAGGTGCGCGCACCAGGTACGGGCTCATTGGGTGGAATTAGGTTATATTGAGAATTGGACCCGCGAGGCGTACTCACTGGAGGAAATGACCCGTGCGCAATAGCAATTACACGTTCGCATTCGTTTCGCTACTTGCCGCCGCGAGCGTGTTTCCTTTGTTCTCCGCCCGGGCGCAGCAAATCCCGCAGCAACTCCACCCGCCCGCCAATGAACAACTTCTGTTGCAGGTCCACGCGAAGGGCGATCAGGTCTACACCTGCATGAGCGTCCCCGCGCAATTCACGTGGACACTGAAGGCACCCGACGCGCAGCTGTTCGATAAAGATGGAAAACCGTTCGGAAAGCATTTCGCGGGGCCTTCTTGGGAAGCGACTGACGGCAGCCGCGTTACGGGCAAGGCCGTTGCCAATACCCCTTCGCCGGATGCCGATTCGATTCCCTGGTTGCTCGTCAGCATCGTCGGCCACGACGGCAGCGGCGTTCTCTCGCGCGCAACAACCATTCAACGTATCAACACCAAGGGCGGCAAGGCGCCAGCGTCGGGATGCGATGCCGCGCACGCTGGACAGGAAGTCCGCGTGCCGTATTCGGCTGACTACCTTTTCTACGCTCCGAAATAATCCTGCTTGAGAAAGTGAAAACTGGAAATTGGAAACCTGAAACTGTCCCGTTGGCGCGGGCCATTGGCGGCTTCGCTTCGTTCTGCTATACCTGAATTGAAATAGCCTTCTCTGGAGACTTCCATGGAAATTACCGTAGAGCATCTGGGTTCGGTGCAGTTTGAAATACGCGCGCGAAATCACAGCGTCATCAGCGATCAATCGGTGAACGATGGCGGCTTTGACGAAGGCATGACTCCCCCGGAGCTGCTGCTGGCTTCACTGGGTTCGTGCGCGGGATTTTACGCGGCGCAGTATCTCCGGAAGAATAAGTTAGCGACCGAAGGGATGCGCGTGCGGGTGACCTGCGAAAAAGTGAAGGACCCGCTGCCGCGCATGACGAATTTTGTGATTGAGGTGGACGCGCCGGTGGAGCTGAGCGACGCGCATCGCAAGAGTGTGGAGGAGGCTGTTGAGCACTGCCTGGTGCACAACACGCTGCTGCACCCGCCGAAGATTGAGTTGAAGGTGACGGGAGCGGTTGCGGCGAAGAAGTAAAAGGCAAGGCCCCGCGTGCATCAGTGGCCGACGACATCAGAGCAAAATGCTTCCTTTGAATACCTTTACCGACGAGCCGTTGGCGATGAAGGCTGAGGTGGGGGCCTTCGTTAGTGCTTGAGAGAGTTCGTTGCCGTATAGACCGCGGGTGTCGCCGGAAAATTCGGCGTAGCTGGCATTCCAGACTTGCCAAGGGATGTGGGAAACGTGATATTCGACGGTGGCGCCGTTTGGCTGGCGCGAATATCCCCAATAGTGTTCGGTGATGAATTGTTCCAGGCTTCCTTCTATCGGTAGCGATGGGCTTCCCTCAGTGCGCGCCCGGAGCTTCGACGACTGATTTCCTGATCTCCAGGAATATTCCACCTCCACGTTTGAATCTTTGGTGCGGACGCGATGGGCCATCGGCCGGTGAACGTAATTTTCGCCGTAGAACAACCGCGCTGTGTACGCGATGGCACGCTTCGGAACGATTTCGGCGATGAAGACAACGCCCCTGCGCGTTTCGCCGCCGGTGGACCGCCGAACGTAGAAGCGCAAATTGATTTCTTCGAATTCGGTGTGCAAGGGAATCGGGAAGATTCCGAGAAGCTTTGTGTGGCAGAACCGGAATCCAACCAGGCTTACATATGTCTTTCCATGGAAGGAATCCAATTCTGTCCCAGCCGGAATGTATTTTTGCAGACAGGATGCGTTCACTTCATAGTTGAGCATCAGGAGATCGCGCCACTCGGCGGAAAGGAATATTTTGTCGGGGCGAGGCATCGCGATTGCGTTAGGCGACGAGCATCTTGCCGAGGAGTTCTTTGAGGATTTTGGCGGCGACGGTGGCGGTGAGGCCGGTGGAATCGCGCACGGGATTAAATTCCACGATGTCGGCACCGATGATCGGGCCGGGCAGGGCGTGAATGTAGCTGATGGCTTCGCGCGTGGTCAGACCGCCGGGCTCCCAGTGGGAGACGCCGGGGGCGAAGGCGGGATCGAGCGCGTCCATATCGAAGGAAACGTAAATGGGTCCGGCGAGGTTGAGATGGGTCGGGTCGGGTAGATTTTTTGTTTCATAAATTTTCACGCTGTATTTTTCCGCTTGCTCGTGCAGGTGTGCGTTCAGGGTGCGGATGCCGATTTGCACGAGGCGGTGGACGAGTTGCTCTTCCATGATTCGGGCAAACGGGCTGGCGTGCGAATGGGGATTGCCTTCGTAATCGGCGTAGAGATCGGGATGCGCGTCGAAATGGACGAGGGTGATGGCGGGGATGCGCCTGCCGATGGCGCGGAGGATAGGAGCGGTGATGGAATGATCGCCGCCGAGGCTTACGGGCCGCTTTCCGGCTTCCACAATTTTTGCGATTGCGTCTTCGATGCGGGTGAAGGCGTCGGGGGCTTCCATGCCCGACAGATCGGCGGCGTCTTCGAAGATTCCTGGGGTGTCGAGGTCGACTCGGGTTTCGGTGGTCTTGTTCCAGGCGTCAGAGTGAAACGCTACCCGAATGAGCGGCGGGGCTTGGGCAGGGCCACGCAGGAAAGAGGAATTGTGATCGAGGGGAATGCCGAGAAGGACGGGCGGGCCCCACGCTGCGAGTTTGGGAGTGAAGGGTTTCATGGGCGTGTGATGAGGATGTTGCCGAGAACGAGCGTGTCCATTTGGGTGCGCAGGAAACAGTCGAGCGCTTCTTCGGGACGGCAGACGATTGGCTCGTTGTCATTGAAGGAAGTGTTCAGGACGACGGGAACGCCGGTTTGGCGTTCGAACTCGCTGATTAGCGCATAGTAGCGCAGGTTTGCTTCGCGAGTGACGGTTTGCAGGCGGCCGGTGCCGTCGACGTGGGTGGGCGCGGGAATTTTGTCGCGCTTATCGGGCAGGACGGAATAGGCGAGATTCATGAATGGAGACGGATGGGCCTTCTCAAACCACTCGCCGGTTTTTTCGGCCAGGATGGATGGCGCGAAGGGGCGGAAAATTTCGCGGTGCTTGATGCGGCGATTCAGGATTTCTTTCATTTCGGGGCGACGCGGGTCGGCGACGATACTGCGGTTGCCGAGCGCGCGGGGGCCCCATTCGGCACGGCCCTGGTACCAGCCGAGGATTTTTCCTTCGGCGATGACTGCGGCGGTGCGGCGGAGGAGTTCTTCTTCCGGCAGTTCGGTGATGGTGTAGCCGCCTTGCGAAACGCTGCTGGCCTGCACGGCCGCGCGAATTTCTTGAGGCGAATAGCCGGGGCCCCAATAGGCGTGATTCATCGCGAACGAACGCGGCTGGCCGAGCATCTGGTGCCAGATGTAATAGGCGGCGCCGACGGCCAGGCCCGCATCGCCCGCGGCGGGATGGACGTAGACCTGTTCGAATGGCGTGGCGTCGAAAATTTTCCCGTTGGCGACGCAGTTGAAGGCGACCCCTCCGGCCAGGCAGACGGCTTTTGTGCCGGTTTTCGCGGCGAGTTTCTGCAACATGCCGAGGTAGACCTCTTCGAGGCGCGCCTGGAGAGTGGAGGCTAGATCGCGATGGCGCTGTTCGAGCGGTTCATCGGGCTGCCGCGCAGGGGCGCCGAGAAAGCGCGGCATGGCTTCGGAAAACATTTTGCCGAGAGTGGGAGTTTGATCGGATTCGGCCCAGGACATTTCCGGGCCGGTTTTGTGATGCGTGAAATAGTCGAGGCCGAGCTTGAAGCCGAAATCGCCACCGTTGCTGCTGAAGCGGAGGATGTGGCGGAAGGGTTCGAGGTACGCGGGTTGGCCGTAGGCGGCGAGGCCCATCACTTTGTATTCATCGCCAAATTTCAGGAAGCCGAGATACTGCGTGACCGCGCTGTAATAGATACCGAGCGAATGCGGAAAGGCGATCGCGCCGTCAATGCGCATTCGGTTGCCGATGCCCATGCCCCACATGGAGCTGGCGAAGTCGCCGAGGCCGTCGGCGGAAAGAAGGGCGGCTTGCTCGAACGGAGAAACGAAAAACGTGCTGGCGAGATGGGCCTGGTGGTGCTCGACGCGATGAAACTTTGATTTGATTTTTGCGGGGTCGCTGTCAAAGGCTCCGGCGAGCGCCTTCGGAATGCCTGTGAATTTCGTGATTACTTTGGCGCGTTCGCGCGCGAACGACGGCATACGCAGGGCGTAGAAGAGTTTCGTGCCGAGGCGCGCGTAGGGATTGCGCGGCACGGCCACGTGATCGAGATCGGCGAGGGTGATGCCGGCTTCCTTCAGGCAGTAACGGATCGCCGCGGCGGGAAAGCCCGCGGCATATTTCACGCGGTTGAACCGCTCTTCCTCGACGGCGGCAACGAGCTTGCCATCGCAAACGAGGGCGGCCGAAGCGTTGCCGTGATACGCATTGATACCGAGAATGTTCATCTTCGAATCATTCAGTGTACCTAAATTAAGGATTGCGTGTTATTCGTCCGGCTTAATAGCTCTGCCAAAGCGGTTCAGTTTCCGATCAGCCAATTCTACGTCGATCTGACCGCTGAGAAGTCGGGGTCGCGGCAACTCTTCCATAACTGGGTCAGGGAAGAGTTGCCAACTGTCCGCAAGTGGTCAGGCCTTTGCCGGCGCCGGTGCTTTCCTCGGCAGGCGAAGGACTAGGGTCGCCGATATGAATAGCGGGACGCCAGCAATGGCCAGGCCTAGGTAGGGGTTCCCCGTTCTCATAGTGGTAGCCCCGATCATATACGGTCCGACCAGCTGACTGAGATTACCGATGGAATTAATTAAGGCGATGCCGGCCGCCGCCGAGAATCCCGTCAGAAACTCGCTGGGCAACGCCCAGAAAGGAGCAAAGCAGCTGTAAACGCCAATCGCAAGGAATGTTAAGAGGATCACAGAGTAGAACGGGGAACGAGTTGCACCCAACAGGG